>Ga0256407_10006229_pt1 | contig 18563 bp, 16 predicted proteins | sample RumenRJG_04DNA_FD_193489 | JGI IMG/M metagenome (GOLD analysis project Ga0256407, IMG submission 193489) | Bovine rumen microbial communities from Lethbridge, Alberta, Canada - RJG_04 | ecosystem: Host-associated > Mammals > Digestive system > Stomach > Rumen | place: Canada: Alberta...
TTGGCGTCAAGGTAGAACTCGCAGGCATAACCCTTCTCGTGAGCCAGGTTGTTGGCAAAGAGCGAAGCGGCATAGTTGCCACCCACCTTATACTTACCTGTGCCGAGGGGAGCCGAACGGTCGTAGTCACGTACAATGACGTAGGGGTTGCTTGAGAATCCACCCTTGAAGTATGGACCTACGGGAGTGACGAAGATAAGGAAGCAGTATTCCTTAGAGGGATGAACACCCACCTGTGCACTCGTTCCGATGAGCAGCGGACGGATATACAGTGTGGCACCGCTCTCGTAGGTAGGAATCCACTCCTGATTGAGGCGTACCACCTTCTTCACCATTTCCACAAACAGGTCGGTAGGCAGTTCGGGCATCAGGATGCCGCGACAGGTTGACTGCAGACGAGCAGCATTCTCCTCTACACGAAAAATGCGCACCTTACCATCCTTGCAGCGGTAGGCCTTCAGACCTTCGAAAGCCTCCTGTCCGTAGTGCAGACAGGTAGCAGCCATGTGCATTTTCAGATACTCGTCGGAGCAAACTTCAATCTCGCCCCACTTGCCGTCACGATAGTAACAGCGTACGTTGTAGTCGGTCTTCATATAACCGAACGATAGGTTTCCCCAGTCTAAATCTTTCATATCGTAATAATTTTAGTCCTTTTACTTTTAAATTGTCTGCAAAAGTACATATTTTGTCGCACACATGCAAATGAAATGTGCATTATTTATCATCTTCGAGTATCTTTTTGATGTCTTCGTCAGTTTTTGTCAACTGATTTTTGCATATTTTGATGAGTTCCTTGGCTTTTTTCAGTTGTGTAGCCAGTTCGTCAATACCATACTCGTTGCGCTCCATTTTCTGCACAATCTCATCCAGTTCCCGTAATGCTTCTTCGTATTTCATAATTATTTCCTTCAATCCTTCAATTGTCAATTCTCAATTATAGACTTAAAGCTTCCTTTCTCCACTCTTGTTTCAATCACGTCGCCTGATTTCAAATCCAGTGGGTCGCGCACAGCTTTGCCGTTGTGTAGGGTAATACTGTAGCCTCGTTTCAACAGCAGGGTAGGGTCGAGTAGCACCGTGCGCTGCTCTGCCATTTCCAGATGGTGCCTGGCATTGACCATGCGCTGTTGGATGGCGTAACAGATGCGTTCGTAACGCTGATCCAACTGATGTTCTAAGTTGGTCTTCAACATGGTAACCATAAAACTGAGGCGCTGCTGGATGTCCATGACGTGCTGCAGGGTGTCAGCCAGGTGAGTGATGAGGAAGGCAGCTGCTGCAGTAGGTGTTTTCACACGGGTGTGTGACACCATATCCAATACACACTCGTCTCTGTCGTGTCCGATACCCGTGATGATGGGCAGGGGGAAATTGGCTACGTTTTCAGCCAAAGCCAGTGTGTCGAATCCACTCATGTCACTGGTGGAACCACCTCCACGGATAATCACCACCACGTCGAAATCGTCTATGCGCTGGTTGATGCTGTTCAGGGCAGCTATCACACTCTGCTCCACCTGTTCGCCCTGCATAATGGCAGGAAACAGGGTGGGATAGAACTGCAGTCCGTAGTCGTTGTCCATCAGTTGTCGGCAGAAGTCGCCATAGCCTGCTGCTGTCTCTGCCGATACAACGGCAATGCGCTGACAGAACAGGGGAATGACGAGTTCGCGCTGGAGGTCGAAGACGCCCTCTTCCTTCAGTTTCTGGATAATCTGCTGTCGGCGCTGAGCCATATCACCCAAGGTAAATGTGGGGTCGATATCCGTCACAATCCATGAAAAGCCGTAAGCCTCGTGAAACTGCGGATAGACTTTCAGCAACACCTTCATGCCGGCACGGAGCATCTGTCCTGTGGTGCGCATAAAATAGGGTTGCACCATCGCCCAAGTCTGTTTCCAGCATTTGGCAGAAGCCTTGGCAACAGGTGTGTTCGACGTCTCGTCTTTCTCCACCAGTTCCATATAGCAGTGGCCTCGGCTCTCACGGCATTCCGACAACTCAGCCTCTACCCAATATTCGTCAGGTAGTCCCGCTTCTATTGCCTCTCTTACGAGTGCATTCAGCGTATGTAGCGTATATCTTTCACTCTTCACTTTTCACTCTTCCCTTAACCTTCCCCACCATATATGCCTTCCAGAAGTTAGGCAATCCGTAACCATATATGTTGTCGGGGTGTTCCTGGTTATTGCTGGTCTGACGGATGAGCTCCATCAGTTCGCAAGCCGTCATATTGGGCAGCGCCTGCCACAGACAGGCTGCCAGTCCGCAAATGACAGGGGTGGCAAATGATGTGCCCATATCCTGAGCGATGGAACCACGCCCCGTGACAACAGTAGCCGGACTACCTATTGCCACCACGTCGGGTTTCACTCGTCCGTCCTGCGTGGGACCTACTGACGAGAAGGGGGCATTGGTCAGCAAATCAGTGACGGCACCCACAGTGAGACAGTCCTCGGCATCAGCAGGGAAGGTGAGTTTCTTCCAAGGTCCCATCCCCGTATTACCAGCCGAGTTGACAAGAATCATACCTTTCTGTGCCATCATAGAGGCGGTGTGACTGATAAGCGTCGAGTGTCCGTCGAGTTGCCACAGCTGATGAGAACCAAATCCCTTGTCGAAATCGTGATACCCCAACGAGGAGTTGACGAGGTCGCACCCCACCGAGTCGGCAAACTCAGCTGCCAGCGCCCAGTAGTCTTCCTCCACCTCCTGTTCCGAGTAAGGGTCTTCGCATCTCAGCAGCCAGTAACTGGCTTCTGGAGCAGTACCTATATAATAATGTGGCTTGCGGATGGTCATTACCGACAACACTTTCGTGCCGTGGTCCAGTTCGTAGAAGATAGATGGTGAGGCAGGATAGACAAAGTCGCGAGTGCCCTTGATATCGACTTTGGAAAAAGCAGGAATCTTGTCAACATTCTTAAAGCCTCCGTCCAATACAGCAATCATCATACCCCTACCCATCATGTCGATATGGTGGAGCTTGTGGCCTTGAACAGACTTGATCTGTTCGTCTGCGCGTCCGTAAGGTGTGGTACCTACGGAGTCCCATTCATGGAACTCCTCTTCGTATTTTGTCTTCAGTGCCGTAGGCTGTATGGAATCGGGAGCCTGCCACACCTTCTTGCAGCTAACGACGAAAGGTAATGCCCGGATTTGGCTTACTGCGGCGGTGTCCTTCATCTGCACCAACACCGTATTGTTCCATTTGCTGGTGCCGAGAATTCTGGCTTTGCGTTCTATCTCGTGAACATAACGGGGTGTAACGGGTAAGTCGGTGGAATCCAACACCAATCCCTGTCGCCTGCGCCGTTCAACGGAGCGGTGTGAGAGATAGCGCGAAGGGCGCTCGAGCGAGTAGGGGGAGCCCTGTTTGTCGCGAAGACAGACTCTGAAAATGTAGGAGGGGCACTCTTTGTTGCGCACCCTCATAGCCCTGTCCTGTGCCCAACAATCGTTGGACATCCAGCCCAGAGTCAGCATCATGAGGATCAGCAACAGTTCTTTCGTTTTCATAAATCTATGTGCAAAGGTACGAAATAATTTATAATTAGTCAAATATTATTTGGTTTTCTGCTTACTTATTCGTAATTTTGCAGCATAATATGGAGAATCAAGGAGCGACATTGGCATTGGGCACTAAGCCCGTGGGGCAACTACTGATGCAGTATGCCCTGCCTGCTATTGTGGCAATGACGGCTTCGAGCCTTTACAATATCATCGACCGTGCGTTTATCGGACAGTTGGTAGGTCCTGAGGCCATAGCGGGTTTAGGCATCACCTTCCCCTTTATGAACTTGAGTGCTGCCTTCGGTGCTGCAGTGGGTGTGGGTGCTTCGACGTGTATCTCCGTGAAGTTAGGTCAGCGCGACTATAAGACGGCGCAGTACCTGTTGGGCAACACGGTGACCCTCAATCTCATTGTGGGTGCCCTCTTCATGATAGTATGTCTTTTGTTTCTTGATCCCATCCTGCGCTTCTTCGGTGCCAGTGACGTGACGCTGCCTTATGCCCGTGAATTCATGGTAGTGATACTGTTGGGTAATGTGGTTACCCACATGTATTTCGGAATGAATGCGGTGCTACGTGCTGCAGGAAAGCCCCGTCACGCGATGTATGCCACCCTGTTCACCGTAGGTATGAACATTCTGTTAGTGATAGCCTTTGTGTGGTGGTTCCGTTGGGGCATCCGAGGGGCAGCCCTGGCTACCATTTCTTCCCAGTCGATGGCGCTCTGTTGGCAGATGTGGATACTCTCAGACAAGAAAGAGTTGCTGCATCTGCGCAAAGGAATCTATAAGTTGAAGACAGACTTAGTGAAGAACATCATCTCCATTGGTATATCCCCGTTCCTGATGCAGACCACTTCGTGTGTCATTGTCATCTTCATGAACAACCAGTTTGTGCGTTATGGAGGCGATATGGCAGTAGGTGCCTATTCCATTGCCAACTCGGTGGTGATGATGCTCTTTATGTTTGTAATGGGTATGAACCAAGGTATGCAGCCCATTGTAGGTTACAACTACGGTGCAGAGCATTTCGACCGTATGTTCCGCTGCCTGTGGTTAACCATAGCCTGGGCAACGGCTATCCTGTTGGCAGGATGGTCGGTCTCTATGCTTTTCCCGTATCAAATAGCCCGAATATTCACTACCGACCCGACACTCATCCAAATGTCGGCACGCGGTATCAGACTTAATATGTTAGTGTTCTTCGTGGTAGGTTCGCAGGCCGTTATCACCAATTTCTTCCAATGCATAGGAAAGGTGAAGGTCAGCATCTTCCTCTCCCTCTCGCGCCAGTTGATCCTGTTGTTGCCTATGGCCTACATCTTCCCCCTGTTCCTGGGGCTGGACGGTGTGTGGTATTCAATGGCAGCCAGCGACTTCGGCTCTTTCTCAATGACAATACCCCTGTTGATATGGTATATCAGAAAACTCAAAGCTTATGGAAAATAAACACATCATTATCAATGTAGGTCGTCAGTTAGGCAGTGGCGGACATGTGATAGCCCGTATGCTCGCCTCAGAATTCAATGCTAAGTTGTACGACAAGGAAATCCTCAACCTTGCCGCCAAGGAGAGTGGTTTCAGTGAGAAAATCTTCGAACAGAATGACGAGAAGAAAGGTTTTATCCGTGGACTGTATAATATGGCAGCTCCCCATGTAGGTGGTGTCTATGAGTCAGGCTTCTCGCAGGAGAATCTGTTCAAGTTTCAAAGCGACGCTATTCGCAAGGCTGCAGCCAAAGGGTCGTGCGTCTTCGTAGGCCGTTGTGCCGACTATGTGTTGCGCGATTTCGAAAATGTGGTGAACATCTTCGTGACGGCATCTATGCACGACCGTGTGGAGCAGATTCTGAACAAGCAGAATATGGACCCCTCGGAGGCCAAGCACCAGATACAGCAGGCAGAAGCCAAGCGTGCCGCCTACTATAATTACTATACGGGTAAGAAATGGGGTCACGCCGAGTCGTATGATCTATGTATCAATACCAGTGTGTTGGGCATGGACGAGTCGGCAAAGATGGTTGCCGAGTTTATCCGTAAGAGATTCAAGATGTAATGAAGAAGATAGGCATTATCAGCGATACCCATAGCTATTGGGACGATAAGTATCTGCACTACTTCGAACCTTGCGACGAGATATGGCATGCTGGAGATATCGGTTCTACTGAGGTAGCCGAACGACTGGCAGAATTCCGTACATTGCGTGCCGTCTGCGGCAACTGCGACGGAGGCGACCTGAGGCTGATGTACCCCGAAGTGCTGCGTTGGAAGTGTGAGGATGTCGATGTGCTGATGAAGCATATCGGAGGCTATCCCGGTAACTACGACTATTCGATACGTGGTCAGATATATGCCTCGCCGCCTCAGCTCTTCATCGCAGGTCACTCACATATCCTGAAGGTGAAGTTCGACAAGACACTCAACCTGCTGCACATCAACCCGGGAGCCGCTGGCTTGCAGGGATGGCACAAGGAGAGGACACTCGTTCGTCTCACCATCGACGGAAAAGAATTTAAGGACTGTGAAGTTATCACACTTGGTAAATAATTAGAAAATAACGAAATATAGAAATAAGGAAAAAACAATGAAACGTACAATTGTAATCACTGGTGGTGCAGGCTTTATCGGAAGCCACGTGGTGCGCCTCTTCGTTAACAAGTATCCTGATTACCACATCATTAATCTCGACAAGTTGACCTATGCAGGTAATTTGGCAAACCTGAAGGATGTTGAGAACAAACCCAACTACGAGTTTGTAAAGATGGATATCTGCGACTTCGACGCTTTCTATAAGTTGATGCAGGAGAAGAAGGTGGACGGAATTATCCATCTGGCTGCTGAGAGCCATGTGGACAGAAGTATCAAGGACCCCTTCACCTTTGCCCAGACTAATGTGATGGGAACGCTTTCACTGCTTCAGGCTGCCAAACTCTATTGGGAGAGTCTGCCTGAGAAGTATGAGGGCAAAAGATTCTACCATATTTCAACCGACGAGGTATATGGCGCATTGGAACTGACTCATCCTGATGGCATAGAACCGCCATTCACCACAACAGCCTCTTCGGCAGAGCATCATCTGGCATACGGTGATAAGTTCTTCCTGGAAACCACAAAATATAATCCGCATTCTCCCTATAGTGCGTCGAAGGCTTCGAGCGACCATTTCGTGCGTGCTTTCCACGACACTTACGGTATGCCTGTTGTTGTGACTAACTGCTCGAACAACTACGGACCCTATCAGTTCCCCGAGAAGTTGATTCCGCTGTTCATCAACAATATTCGTCACCGCAAGCCATTGCCTGTCTATGGCAAGGGTGAGAATGTGCGCGACTGGCTTTTCGTGGAGGATCATGCACGTGCTATCGACCTCATCTTCCATGAGGGTAAAATAGCTGATACTTATAATATCGGTGGCTTCAACGAATGGAAGAACATTGATATCATCAAGGTGCTCATCAAGACCGTTGACCGTCTGTTGGGACGCAAGGAGGGCGAGGATGAAGACCTCATCACCTTTGTTACTGACCGTGCTGGTCACGATCTGCGCTATGCCATTGATTCGTCGAAACTCCAGAAGGAACTCGGTTGGGAACCCTCACTCCAGTTTGAGGAGGGTATTGAGAAAACCGTCCGCTGGTATCTCGACAATCAGGAGTGGCTCGATAATGTCACTTCGGGCGATTATCAGAAGTATTATGATAATATGTATGCAAATAGATAAACAAAACAAATACTGATTTATGAAAAAGATTTTATTATTGGGAAGTGGTGAGTTAGGTAAGGAATTCGTAATAGCTGCCAAGCGTGCAGGTGCCTATGTCGTAGCATGCGACCGTTATAACGATGCACCGGCAATGCAGGTGGCTGACGAGCGTGAGGTGTTCTCAATGCTCGATGGCGATGCCTTGACTGCTGCTGTCAAGAAACATCAGCCCGATATTATTGTTCCTGAGATTGAGGCTATCCGTACCGAGCGCCTTTTCGACTTCGAGAAAGAAGGCATCCAAGTGGTGCCCTCAGCCCGTGCCGTCAATTTCACGATGAACCGTCGTGCCATCCGCGACCTTGCCTCTCGTGACCTCGGCTTGCGTACAGCAAAGTATTTCTATGCCAAGACGTTCGACGAGTTCAAAAAGGCTGCCGACGAGATAGGGTTCCCCTGTGTTGTTAAACCATTGATGTCTTCGTCTGGTCACGGACAGAGTTATGTGCATAATGACGACGAACTGGAACAGGCTTTCAAGGAGGCTATGGAGGGCAGTCGAGGAGATGTGAAGGAAGTGATTATCGAGGAATTCATCGATTTCGAGTCGGAGTTCACGCTGCTGACTGTTACCCAGAAGAATGCTCCTACCATCTTCTGTCCTCCCATCGGACATGTGCAGAAGGGTGGTGACTATCGTGAGTCTTGGCAGCCTTACAAGATCAGTGACGAGGCTCTGAAGCAAGCTCAGAATATGGCTGATCAGGTGACCAAGGCCCTCACGGGTTATGGTATCTGGGGTGTAGAGTTCTTCCTGACCCGTCAAGGCGAGGTTATCTTCTCAGAATTGTCTCCACGTCCACACGATACTGGTATGGTTACGCTGGGTCATACCACCAATCTCTCAGAGTTTGAACTCCATTTCCGTGCCGTTATGGGTCTGCCTATTGCTGGTATTCATCTGGAGCACGCAGGTGCTTCTGCCGTTATCCTCTCACCCGAAGAGTGTTCATCGACTCAGTCGATGAATTACAACTTGGTAGATGCTCTGAAGGAAGACCGTACCCGCATCCGCATCTTCGGAAAGCCCGAGGCTCATTTTGGACGCCGCATGGGTGTCGTTCTTTGCTACGGCGAGGTAGGTGACGATGTTGATGCCCTGCGTGACAAGGCGAAGCGTCTTGCCAAAACCGTTCTGGGTACCGACCCGTATATGAAGAAATAAAGAATGATAAAGAATCTGCAAGCATTGCGGTTCGTGTTTAGTTTTACTATACTTGTGTCCCATTTGTTGGGGCACAAGTATTATTAAAGAAGAAATGAGCTTAAGTAAAATCATAGACTTACCAAAGATTGTCGATACTCGTGGTAATCTGACAATAGCAGAACAGTTGAGGCATGTTCCTTTTGAAATCAAACGTGCCTATTGGGTGTATGATGTCCCTGCCGGAGAGAGTCGGGGAGGTCATGCCCATAAAAAGTTGCTGCAGTTTGTTGTCGCTCTGAGCGGCTCGTTTCATGTGACGCTGGATAACGGACACGAGCGTGAGACCATTCTATTGAATCATCCATATCAGGGACTGTTGATAGAGACGAATATATGGCGTACACTGGATGATTTCTCCAGTGGCGCAGTTTGTCTTGTTCTTGCATCAGAATTATATGACGAGGATGACTATATCTATGATTATGATGAATTCATAAAATACGTGGGATGTTCGAAATAAGACGCTTTACACAAGATAGAACTAAGGAGTGGAATGACTTTGTGAGAAGTTCCAAGAATGGTACGTTCCTCTTCGACAGAAACTATATGGACTATCATGCCGACCGCTTCAGTGATTATTCGCTGATGGTGTTCCGTCGTGGTAAGCTGTATGCCTTGTTGTCCGCCAATGCCGACGGAACTACACTTGTGTCGCATCAGGGACTTACCTATGGTGGTTTGGTAATGAATGAAAAGACAACGGCGTCTGATGTTGTGCAGATATTCAAACAGATAAACACAAAGCTAAAGGAGAATGGCTTTCGACGTGTTATCTATAAACCTGTTCCTTGGATATACCATCGGCAACCATCGGAAGAGGATTTATATGCTATTGTGGAAATCTGTCATGCGAAGTTAATAGGCAGAGGACTCTCCTCGACTATCTGTCAATCATGCACCAATAAATGGTATCGTGTAAGGGAGAACGGCAGCAGACAAGCACAACGTCGAGGTCTTGTGGTTGAGGCGTCTGAAGAATGGGACGGTTTTTGGGAAATACTTTCGAATAATCTGCAAGAGCGTTATCAGCTGAATCCTGTACATACAGTAGAGGAAATAAAAATGTTGCACCAGCGTTTTCCACAACATGTCCAGTTGACCGTTGTTAAAGAAGGAAATCATATCGTAGGTGGTACTGTACTCTATCAGTTTGAGCATGTTGTACATTCACAATACATTGCAACCAACAACAGAGGACGGGACATTCATGCTTTGGATTATTTATTCAGCATTGTTATTCCTAACTCGTTGAGAGATCATTCTTTCTTTGATTTTGGCATATCCACCGAAAAACATGGCTCGTACCTCAACGAAGGCTTGATTTATCAGAAAGAGGGGTTTGGGGGCCGTGGAATATGTTATGATTGGTACGAATGGGATTTGTCAATACAATAAAAAATGTCGTTTACGTCTTTCGCATTCATATTGTTCTTGCCAATAGTCTTTTTTGCCTATTGGATTTTGCAATCCCATTTACGTTTACAGAATCTGTTGCTCGTTGTAGCCAGTTATGTGTTTTATAGCTGGTGGAATGTTCGTTTCCTATTATTGATTATCATAACCTCTCTGAGCAGTTATGCAAGTGCCCTTCTGATAAACCGTATCCCCCAAAAAGGGAAATTGATACTAGGGTTAACCATACTCGTTAATTTTGGAATACTTGCTTGTTTCAAATATTACAATTTCTTTGCAGAAAACTTTCACGACTTAATGGAGCGTGTAGGGCTTCAAGTGTCGTTACCTGTTTTATCCGTCATCTTACCTGTTGGTATTAGTTTCTATACGTTTCAGTCAATGGGCTACATATTGGATGTGTATCGGGGAAAAGTAAAACCTGCCACAGACTTGATAGCCTTTCTTGCATTTATCAGTTTTTTTCCACAACTCGTTGCAGGTCCTATAGAGCGAGCAACGAGCCTGTTACCACAAATGCTTAATAAGAGGAGTTTTGACAGGAACGGGGCTGTTGACGGAATGCGGCAGGTTTTATGGGGCTTTTTTAAGAAGATGGTGATAGCAGATACCTGCGCTATGTGTGTCAATCAGGTGTGGATTAGTTGGCATGATGCCACGGGTACGATGTTGTTAATAGGTGCTATTCTATTTTCTTTCCAAATTTATTGTGACTTCTCTGGCTATTCCGATATAGCCATTGGTGTTTCCAAACTTTTTGGCATCAGGTTGTGCGATAATTTCCTTTATCCATATTTCTCACGTAACATGTCAGAATTTTGGCGGCGTTGGCATATGTCTCTCATGACATGGTTTCGAGATTATGTGTATATCCCGCTTGGAGGAAGTCTTTGTTCTGCAAAGCGTACTGCATTGAATATTTTGATAGTCTTTCTGTTAAGTGGGTTATGGCATGGTGCTAACTGGACCTTTGTTACGTGGGGTGTTTATCATGCTTTTTTTCTGATACTACTGCTGGTGTTCGGTAAGAGACATCGGCGATACGAGAATCCGGCCAGTCTTCGTCAGTTACCTTCTGTTATATTTACATTTGTTGTTGTCTCTATAGGCTGGGTTATTTTCCGAGCCGATACGGTAGATAATGGTATAGCATATATTGTTCGCATGGTTAGTTTGCTGCCAACTATCAACTTTGGTGACTTTATAATGGGCAAGGTGGCACTCATACTCTCCGTTTGTCTGCTTGTCATTGAATGGTTTACACGTCAGCGGCGCTTCCCATTAGATTTCTCTTTAACAGGATTATTTCGTTATCCGGTTTGTCGGTGGTTATTATATTATTTCTTGTTGCTTTGTATATGTTTTATGCATGGTGAGAAACAAGAATTTGTCTATTTCCAATTCTAGTAAATATTATGAGAAGATTCCTCGTCCAATGTGTATGTTTCTTGCTGCCTTTTCTGGGATTGGTCAGTGTGGCAGAGGCTTATATGCGTCATATGCCGAACTCATATCGGCAGAAAGAGGAATGGATGCAAGCGCATGCCTCCGACGTTGAAGTGCTGATATTGGGAAACTCTCATGGTCTTTTTGGTCTTCGTCCTGATTGTTTTCCGTCTCGGAAAGTTTATAATCTTTGTCAAGTTTCTCAGATATTCGAATATGATGATTATCTGTTAAGGCGTTATGCCTCTAAACTGACGAAATTGAATTGTGTGATTTTGGTTGCCGATAATTCTAATCTTTTTGATCTTCCTTTGGAACAGACAGAATGGTTCCGCTGCATTTATTATAGGTTGTATATGGACTATCCCAAGCATTCCTTGTGGAGTAAGTATGGGTTTGAACTTAGCAATGTGCAGGCTGCTTGGAAGAAATTCCTTGAAGGAACGTCCTATTGTGATAGCTTAGGATGGAACTATAGTTACATTAAGAAGAATCGTACTTCTGACTATTTCTCTGAAGATGTCATCAAACGACAAATTCAACGTCACCATTGTCAAGATTGGGTAGTGGCAAATCAAAACATGAAGAAACTTAAAGAAATAGTAAATTGGTGTTTTGAGCATCAGATAAAGCTCTTGTTAGTTCAAGCTCCTGTATCAAGAGGTTATTTCAAGAGAATCGAAAAGAATCAACTCCAATATATTAAAGAACTTGCCCTTTTACCACATGTTCAAGTCTGGGATTATTCTAACGACAATAGGTTTAATGATGATGATTTTTTTGATACAGACCATCTGACGGATGAAGGTGCGAGGAAGTGGAGTGAGATAGTTTATAGACGTTTATACGCCAAATAATCTAAACTTTATAATAATATGATGAAATATCTGGAATTAAAACGGGTGAATGCTCCTTATGAAGAGGAGATGCGACGGGCTATAGATGAAGTGTTGCAACGGGGATGGTACTTGCGTGGTGAGGCCACGCGCCAGTTTGAGGCGCACTATGCCCAGTATATCGGTACGCACCACAGCATCGGCTGTGGCAACGGCCTCGATGCCCTGACGCTCATCTTCCGAGCATATAAAGAGATGGGCATCATAGCTGATGGCGACGAGGTTATCGTACCAGCCAACACCTATATCGCCTCCATTCTCGCTATCACCGAAAACCGCCTCACTCCTGTTTTGGTTGAGCCCGACATCAACACTTTCCAGATTGACGATACCCTTATCGAACAGGCCATTACCCCACGCACCCGTGCCGTGATGATAGTCCATCTCTACGGCCGTTGCGCCTATACCGATAGGATAGGAGATATCTGTCGTCGTCATGGTCTGAAACTCATCGAAGACAATGCCCAGGCTCATGGTTGCCAATCTCAATTGTCAATTGCCCATTGTCCATTGTCAATTCAAAGAACCGGCTCAATAGGAGACGCTGCAGGCCATTCGTTCTATCCGGGCAAGAACCTGGGAGCCTTGGGCGATGCAGGAGCCGTCACCACCAATGACGCACAGTTGGCCGACGTCATCCGCGCCTTGGGTAATTATGGTAGTCATCAGAAATATGTACATGATTATGCAGGTTGTAATTCTCGTATTGATGAACTGCAGGCAGCCATTCTTGATGTCAAGTTGCGATATCTTGATGTCGACAACGAACGTCGCAAACAGATAGCCTCTCGCTATATCAGTGAGGTTCAGAATCCGCTTATTCGCATCCCCCAGTCCGATCGTGACTGCGTGTGGCATATTTTCCCCGTTCTTTGCGAGAAGCGTGATGCCCTTCAGCATTATCTTCGTGAGAATGAGGTAGAGACCCAGATTCATTATCCCATTCCCCCACACCGTCAGCGGGCTCTGTCAGCCTATTCTTTCTCCGCCAGCGATTATCCTTTGTCAACACTTATCTCCAATCAAGAACTCAGCATCCCCTGTCATCCTGCTATGACCGATGACCAAGTCGAGTTCATTATCCATCTGCTCAATCAGTTTAAGTAAGAGCTGACGGGACCTATCTCCACGACCCATCCATGAAGTCTGGGCGCTTTTAGAAATGATATGTAGAAACTATTCCTCCTTGGTGGCTTCTGCGGGTTCTTTTGGAGTGGGTGTCGGAGCAGCCTCAGCAGGTGCACTGGGGGTGGGCTCTGCTGTGGGCTGACCGTCGGCGACAGGGATGGGCTCTTGAGAGAGGCTGTCAACCGATAGGCTGTCGCTGTCACTCGGAATCTTGAAATATCCACCACAACTATAGGTAGCCATCGAGGCATCGAGACTCTTGGGCACTTGGAATTTAGCACGATATTGCTTGAAGGCAGGGTCGCCAAGAACGAGTTCAAGGAAATTTCCACAGACGGGGAGGGCAGTGCGATTGCCCTGACCGAGAGCTCCGGTGCGGAAGTGGATGCTGCGATATTCACCACCCACCCAGGCTCCGACGACGAGGCGTGGGGTAGTGCCTACGAACCAGGCATCGCTGTGATTGTTGGAGGTTCCAGTCTTACCACCGAAGTCTGTATCGCCGAGGAATCGGCTCACGAAACGATAGAGTGCAGAACTGGTTCCGTGCATACCGCCCTGCAACAGCTGGGTGACGAAGAAGGCACTCTTTTCGGGCAAAGCCTGACGCTCTTCCTGTTTGTCGGCATTATATATCTCATTGCCGTCGCGATCGAGAATGCGGCTCACCAATACAGGAGCATGTGCCTTACCGTTGTTGACGGGCGTGCAATAGGCATTCACCAGTTCCAACAGATTGACATCGCTGGAGCCGAGGGCCAGTGCCGGTGTGGCGTCGAGTTTGCTCTTGATACCCATGGCGTGGGCAGTCTTCACGATTTGAGGGATGCCCACCTCCTGTCCGAGTTTGACTGCTACGGAGTTGATACTCATAGCGAATGCCTGCTTCAGTGTGACATTTGCGTTAGAGAAACGGCCGTCGGCATTGTGCGGAGCCCATGTCACCTCCTTACCGTGGTCTTGAACCTTCATGGAGAAATAGGAGTCCTGACGGGTATCGCAAGGTGTGATGCCCTGGTTCATGGCTTCGGCATAGACGAATAGCTTGAAGGTGGAGCCAGGCTGTCGCATGGCCGTCACCTTATCATATTTCCACGTTTTGAAATCGAGGTCGCCCACCCAAGCTTTCACATGACCGGTTTGTGGTTCCATTGCCACAAATCCGCAGTGCATGAAATGCTCCATGTAGCGAATGGAGTCGAGTGTTGACATCTCACGTTCAATGAATCCCTGTTCGTAATCGAAAAGTTTGACGGGGTGGGGCAAATTCAAGTGGTAGTTGATAGAGTCCTGGTTGCCGTCAAATTTCTGCGAGAGATATTTATAATAAGGTAGGCGCTTAGCAATATTCTCAATGAAGTTGGGAATCTCCTGTCCGCGTTCGTCGCGCCAGGGGTTCTGTCCGAGCCAGTGGTTGTCGAAACTCTTCTGGATAATCTTCATCTGCTTGATGACTGCCTCCTCAGCATAGCGCTGCATTCGGGTATCGACGGTGGTATAGATTTTCAGACCATCGCGATAGAGGTCGATATCATTTTCCTGGCACCACTGTTGCAATTCCGATTTAACAGCCTCGCGGAAGTAAAGTGCCTGTCCGTCATAGTTGTTCTCGACACTGTAATCGAGGTCGATAGGCTTCTGCGTCAGTGTGTCGTAAGCCTGACGATTGATGTCCTTATGGAGCAACATGTTGTTGAGCACCACATTACGGCGGTCAAAGGAATTCTTCGGGTTGATGCGAGGATTATAATAAGTGGTAGCCTTGAGCAGTCCCACAAGAATGGCACACTGGTCGGTGGTGAGGTGACTGGGTGTGGTGCCGAAATAGGTCTTGGCAGCCGTCTTGATTCCGAAGGCATTAGAACCGAAATCAACGGTATTAGCATACATCGTCAGTATCTCCTTTTTATTGAAGAACATCTCAATCTTGACGGCAGTAATCCACTCCTTGCTCTTCATGATGAGCATCTTAACACCTGGGATATAGCCCAATAGACCGGTAGAGTACTCTGTGCGGACACGGAACATATTCTTGACCAACTGCTGAGTGATTGTCGAAGCGCCACGGGCATCATGGTGTACCACATAGTCTTTCAGTGCTGCGAAGACGGCTTGGAAATCAATACCGAAATGCTGATAGAAACGTTCGTCCTCAGTGTCAATCAGTGCACGCCAGAACATGGGGTTCACCTCTTCGTAACTGACGGGTGTGCGGTTTTCACTGAAGTATTTACCAATCAGCACATTGTCGGCACTGTATAGCTCAGAAGCCTGGGGATTCTTTGGATTCATGATGGTGGTCAGCGACGGCGACTTGCCGAAGAGCCACAGGAAATTGATGTCAACCATGAAAAGGTAGAGCATGAAGGCCACAATGAACGAGACCAGCCCGACGCCCGTCTTAGTGTACCACCGGCGTCCCTTATACAATCCCTTATACCACTGCCAGAAGCGCTTAGCTGACTGGCATATCATTTTGATGTATTTATTCATATTTAGATATGTAGTTCAAGATATCTTTCTGTTGTTTGGGGTGGAACCATTGCATCTCGGTGTCGCGCCGGAACCACGTAAGTTGTTTGCGGGCATAGCGACGGGTATTGCCCTTCATGCGCTCTATGGCCTCGTCAAGCGTCCATGTGCCGTCGAGATAAGCAAACATCTCTTTATATCCCACTGTATTGAGCGCATTGTTCGACCGCTTATCGTAGAGTGAGCGTGCCTCGTCGAGCAGTCCTTCTGTCATCATCTGGTCAACACGGCTGTTGATGCGCTGATAGAGTTCGTCGCGTTCGCGATTGAGTCCAATTCTGACGATGCGAAATGGTCGTTGCTTGCGTTCCTGTTTACGAAACGACGTGTACGTCTGGCCTGTCTGGTAACAAATCTCCAGTGCATGGATTACGCGGCGGTAATTCTTACGGTCCACTACTGCATAGTGCTCAGGGTCGAGTCGTTGCAGGTCGGCACAAAGGGCTTCAAGTCCTTCTTCGGCGTAGCGTCGCTTCATCTCGTTGCGGATGTCGTCGCGGATGGTCGGAATGTCGTCGATACCATTGCAGACAGCGTCGATGTACATCATGCTGCCACCGGTGAGCAGTTGGATGGGCGAGTGACAGAACTGCTCGTCAAGCACTCGTAGCACATCCTGTTCGTAGAGCGAGGCGTTGTAGTAGTCGTCGATACCGATACTTCCCACAAAATAATGTTTCACCTCACGGAGTTGCTCGTCAGAGGGACTTGCAGTACCGATGCGCAGTTCGCGGTATATCTGCCGCGAGTCGGCATTGATAATCGGAATACCGTAGTGCTTTGCCAGTTTAATGCAGAGCGCCGTCTTTCCGACAGCCGTCGGTCCTGTTATGACAACAAGAGTAGCCACCCCTTAACCATTAACCATTGACCATTAACCATTGACCATTAACCTATCGTATCACTCCGCGCTTGGAGTTCTCAATAAACGAACAGATATACTCCACCTCTTTCGAATTGGGGTAGATAGCGCGTGCCTCGGCAATACCATCCTTCAGGACACCCTTGGAATAGATGATGCGGTAGGCATCATGGATAGCCTCGATGGTCTCGGTAGAAAAACCACGACGGCGCAGTCCGATGAGATTGACACCGGCATAGCGCACGGGTTCCTTGCCGGCAATGACGTAGGGAGGGATATCCTGCGAAGTGCGTGATCCGCCTTGGAACATGATGTAGCTGCCCACTTTGCAGAACTGGTGGAACAGGCAGGTAGCCGAGATAATGGCATAGTCTTCAACCTCCACCTCACCGGCAAACTTTGTCGAGTTGCCGATGATGCAGCCGTTGCCTATCACGCAGTCGTGAGCCACGTGCATATTCTCCATCAGCAAATTTCCATTACCCACCACGGTCTTGCCTTTAGAGGCTGTTCCGCGACTGATGGTGACATTCTCGCGGATAGAGTTGTTGTCTCCTATCTCGCAAATGGTTTCCTCGCCTTGAAACTTCAAATCCTGAGGTTTTGTAGAGATGCTGGCTCCCGGGAAGAACTCGTTGCCGTTTCCGATGCGAGCACCATAGTGGATGGTGACATTATTCAGGAACTTATTGTTGTTGCCAATGACAACGTTCTTGTCGATGACACAAAATGGTCCGATGATGTTGCCGTCGCCCAGTTGAGCCTCAGGGTCAACCACCGCCATTGGATGAATTTGATTTGCCATATTTGATTATTTGTTCTTTACGATTTGAGCAGTGAACGTAGCTTCGGCTACTACATGGTCGCCGACAAAGATGTAACCTTTCATCGAAGAGATTCCGTGGCGTACAGGAGCCAATAGATCGACCTTAAAGAGCAGCGTATCACCAGGAACTACTTTCTGGCGGAACTTCACGTCGTCAATCTTCATAAAATAGGTGGACCAACGCTCGGGCTCCTCCAGCGTGTTAAGTACCAACAGGCCGCCGCATTGTGCCATAGCTTCAATCTGCAGCACGCCGGGCATAACGGGCTCTTCAGGGAAGTGTCCCTGGAAGAAAGGTTCGTTAGCGGTGACATTCTTGATGCCCACAATGGTGTTGGCACCGAGAGAAATCACCTTATCAACCAACTGCATGGGGTAGCGGTGGGGCAGCAGTTCACGAATCTTGTTGACATCCATGAGTGGCTCCTCATTGGGATCGTAGATGGGAGCCTGAATCTCGTGCTTGCGAATCTCCTTACGCATCTGGCGGGCAAACTTGTTGTTGATGGTATGGCCCGGACGAGTGGCAATAATGCGACCCTTGATAGGTTTGCCAATCAGCGCCATATCTCCGATGATATCAAGCAATTTATGACGTGTACATTCGTTTTCCCAAACCAAAGGCTTGTGCTGGATATAACCCAACTCGTTGGCGTCGCGGTGCTCCACATGCAGCATGTCTGCCAGCATGTCGAGACGTTCCTGAGTGGTCTGGCGCTCGTAGATGACGATGGCATTATCCATATCGCCGCCCTTGATGAGGTTTGCCTGCAACAGTGGCTCGATATCGCGAACGAAGACGAATGTGCGTGCAGCAGCAATCTCCGTCTCGAAGTCTTCAATGGTTTCAAGCGTAGCAAACTGCGAGTTAATGAATTTCGACTCAAAGGAGCACATGGCTGTCAGTGAGAACTGCTCGTCGGGCAGAATAGTGATGCACGAACCTGTTTGTTCGTCCTTTACCTCAATCTTCTTGCG
>Ga0256407_10006230_pt1 | contig 18560 bp, 7 predicted proteins | sample RumenRJG_04DNA_FD_193489 | JGI IMG/M metagenome (GOLD analysis project Ga0256407, IMG submission 193489) | Bovine rumen microbial communities from Lethbridge, Alberta, Canada - RJG_04 | ecosystem: Host-associated > Mammals > Digestive system > Stomach > Rumen | place: Canada: Alberta | collected...
TCACACCGTACAGAAGCCCAAATTTTGGTTGTCTGAGAATTTTTTAGTAACTTTGCAAATAGGAAAAGACAAATTCGAGTTGAACTCTGAGAGAGTTGAGAACTGAGAGGTGAGAATTGAGAGGTATGATTACCGTACGAGCTGGGAGAGCTTACGAGTTGAGAACTGAGAGGTGAGAATTGAGAGGTATGATTACCTTATGAGCTGAGAACAGAGAAGACTCTACTCAGCAGCGGTTACCCCTGAAGCTGGAGAAAAAATCTGTGAAAATCCGTGGCATCTGTGTGACTTTGTGAATTGAGAATTATAAAATCGGTGTAAATCTGTGTAATCTGTGGGCAAATGTCAAGAAAAACGAAAACTTTTCCGCACCCCGAAAATAGTGCCGAAAACGCTTGCATATCACCGGAAAAATGAGTAACTTTGCAGTAGACCCTAGACGAGTTGAGAGCTGAGAATTGAGAACTGAGAGGTATGATTACCTTTGGCAACGGCCACAAGCGCGCATGGCTATTGTCCAAACTCCTAAACTCCCAAACTCCCCAAACTCCCAAACTCCCCATAAGGAGTTCATGTTGAAAGTTGTAGAGGTAATCACACTTATCCCTTCTCACTTGTCACTTCTCACTTAAAAAAAACCTTCCCTTCCGCATCGATATTGTAAAAAAAAGAGAGAAGCCTTGCGCACGGGCAATTCTTCTCTCCTGGTATGTGTGACTCCCGAAGGAGTGGCTGCTCCTTATGAGTTGTACTCCTGCCAGCTCTTCATCTTGATGTCTTCCTCGCTCATGCTGCAGAAGGCCTCGATGAACGCTTTGGCCAGTCGGCCGTTGGTCATCAGCGGGATGTTGTGGTCGATGGCACCGCGGCGGATGCGGTAGCCGTTGGTCAGCTCGCGCTTGGTGTGGTTCTTCGGCACGTTGATGATGAGGTCGAACTTGTGCTGGGCGATGAGGTCCATCACGTTGTTCTCGCTACCCTCGTCGGGCCATCCTACTGCGATGGCGGGCACACCGTTGTCGTTGAAGAACTTGGCGGTGCCGCCGGTGGCGTAGATGTCGTAGCCTTTCTTGGTGAGCTCGCGGGCAGGCTCGAGCAGTTGCACCTTGCCCTTGGCGCCTCCAGAGCTGATGAGCACGGCCTTCTTGGGCAGGCGGTAGCCGGTGGCGATGAGTGCGTTGAGCAGGGCCTCGTGCAGGTCGTCGCCCAGGCAGCCCACCTCGCCGGTAGAGCTCATGTCGACGCCCAGCACGGGGTCGGCATTCTGCAGACGGGCAAACGAGAACTGGCTGGCCTTGACGCCGATGCGGTCGATGTCGAACTCGCTGCGGTCGGGGCGTGTGTAGGGTGCGTCGAGCATGATCTTGGTGGCGGTCTCGATGAAGTTGCGCTTCAGGATTTTGCTCACGAAGGGGAACGAGCGGCTGGCGCGCAGGTTGCACTCGATGACTTTCACCTCGCGGTTCTTGGCCAGGAACTGGATGTTGAACGGTCCGCTGATGTTGAGTTCCTTGGCTATCTTGCGCGATATCTTCTTGATCTGGCGGATGGTGGAGAAGTAGATGTGCTGGGCGGGGAACACCATGGTGGCGTCGCCTGAGTGCACACCGGCATACTCGATATGCTCGGAGATGGCATACTCTACCACCTCGCCCTTGTCGGCCACGGCGTCGAACTCAATCTCCTTGGTGTCTTGCATGAACTGCGACACCACCACGGGGAACTCTTTCGACACCTCGGTGGCCATGTTGAGGAAGCGGTGCAGCTCCTCGTCGTCGTAGCATACGTTCATGGCTGCGCCCGAGAGCACGTAGGAGGGGCGTACGAGCACGGGATAGCCCACCTCGCTGACAAACTCCTTGATGTCGTCGAACGAGGTCAGCGCGCGCCAGGCTGGCTGGTCGATGCCCAGTTTGTCGAGCATGGCCGAGAACTTGTCGCGGTTCTCAGCGCGGTCGATATTCACCGGCGATGTGCCCAGCACGGGAACGCCCTGGCGGTAGAGTTTCATGGCCAGGTTGTTGGGTATCTGTCCGCCCACGCTGACGATGACGCCGCGGGGCTGCTCCAGGTCGATGACGTCGAGCACACGCTCGAGCGACAGCTCGTCGAAATACAGGCGGTCGCACATGTCGTAGTCGGTAGAGACGGTCTCGGGGTTGTAGTTGATCATGATCGACTTGTAGCCCAGTTTGCGGGCAGTATTGATGGCGTTCACCGAGCACCAGTCGAACTCCACGCTCGAGCCGATGCGGTAGGCGCCGGAGCCCAGTACGATGACCGACTTCTCGTTCTTGTAGTAGTCGATGTCGTGCTTGGCGCGGTAGGCCGCGGTGGTATGTGTCTCACAGGTGAAGTCGTCGTGGAAGGCAGGCTTCTGGTTGTAGGTGAGATAGAGGTAGTTGGTCAGCTCGGGGTGCTCGCTGGCTACGGTGTTGATGCGCTTCACGGCGGGCACGATGCCTCTCTCCTTGCGGTAGCGGCGCACCTCAAGGTTCTCTTTCTCCATGTTGCCGGCACCGGGTTTGAGCACGAAGCGTGCAATCTGGAAGTCGGAGAATCCGGCGGCCTTCACCTCGGTGAGGAACTCGTCGGAGAGCTCTTCCAGCTTGTTGAAGGCCATGAGCTGGTGCTTCAGGTCGACGATGCGCTTGAGTCGCTTGAGGAACCACACGTCGATCTTGGTGAGCTCCTCGATGCGCTCGATGGTGTAACCCTCCTCCAGGGCCTGAGCGATGGCGAAGATGCGCAGGTCGGTGGGGTTCTGCAGGGCGTCGTCGAGGTCGTCGAAGCGGGTGTGGTCGTTGCCCACGAATCCGTGCATGCCTTGTCCGATCATGCGCAGACCCTTCTGGATCATCTCCTCGAAGGTACGTCCGATAGACATGATCTCGCCCACCGACTTCATGCTTGAGCCTATCTGGCGGCTGACACCGGCAAACTTCGTGAGGTCCCAGCGGGGTATTTTGCAAATCATATAGTCGAGCTGCGGGGCCACATAGGCCGAGTTGGGTGTGCCCATCTCGCCAATCTGGTCGAGGGTGTAGCCCAGGGCTATCTTGGCGGCCACGAAGGCGAGGGGATAGCCGGTGGCCTTGGAGGCCAGAGCGCTCGAGCGGCTCAGTCGGGCGTTGATCTCGATGATGCGGTAGTCGTTGGTCTGGGCGTTGAAGGCAAACTGTATGTTGCACTCGCCCACGATGTTCAGATGGCGCACGCAGCGGATGGTAATCTCTTGCAGCATCTTCACCTGCTGGTCGGTCAGCGAGCATGTGGGAGCCACGACGATGCTCTCGCCGGTATGGATGCCCAGGGGGTCGAAGTTCTCCATCGAGGCCACGGTGAAGCAATGGTCGTTGGCGTCGCGTATGCACTCGAACTCAATCTCCTTCCATCCCTTGAGGCTTTCCTCGACCAGTATCTGCGGGGCGAAGGTGAATGCGCTCTCTGCCAGTTCTACGAAAGCCTTCTCGTCGGGGCAGATGCCGCTGCCCAGTCCGCCCAGGGCGTAGGCCGAGCGAATCATGATGGGGAAACCGATGGAGCGGGCAGCCTTCAGGGCGTCGTCCATGTTCTCAACGGCGTGGCTGACGGGTGTCTTGAGCTCTATCTCGTCGAGCTTCTTGACAAACAGGTCGCGGTCCTCGGTGTTCATGATGGCCTCGACGCTGGTGCCGAGCACCTCCACACCATACTCTTTCAGGGTGCCGTTCTGGTAGAGCTCAGTACCACAGTTCAGGGCGGTCTGTCCGCCGAAGGCAAGCAGTATGCCGTCGGGGCGCTCTTTCTTGATGATCTCTGTGACGAAGTGGGTGGTCACCGGTTGGAAATACACTTTGTCGGCAATACCCTCAGAGGTCTGAATGGTGGCAATGTTCGGATTGACAAGCACGCTGGAGATGCCCTCCTCGCGCAAAGCCTTCAGGGCCTGCGAGCCGGAGTAGTCGAATTCACCTGCTTGTCCGATTTTCAGTGCGCCCGAACCCAGTACGAGCACTTTGTTGAGTTTTCTCTTCATGATTTGTTTGAGTATGTTATATTGTGATGATCCTTATCTCTCTTTTTACACTTATTTTTACAACTTGGCAGTATCGTAAACAAAAATGGTATCTTCCTGAGCGAAAGTACTCAGAGAAGATACCATCATATTGTTTGACTGAAAAACTGTCCTCATTGTTTAGAAGTTGACTCCGAAGTTAGCGAAGAAAGCGTTGCTGTGAATTCCGTCAATCTCGTCGGCCTTTGAAATGTTGTTTACACCGAACTGATAGCCTAGTTCCAGATAGAGCTTGTTGTATTCGGCGCCGCATCCAAGCTTGAATCCCATGTTGAACCGGTTCAGGCCCATCCATTTCTTCTCGTCGAAGGTGCCTACCTTTGTGCCGTCAATCTTTGTCTTTCCGCTGATGGCCTGTGCGAAGTAAGGACCGATGAACGGCAGCACGGCAATCTGGTCGCCGGCCTTGAAGCCATATTTAATCAGCAGGGGGATCTCAAGGTTGTTGTAACCCACATTCTTGGCACCACGCTCGGTGTAGTAGAGTCCGCTCTCAAGGAACAGGGGAGTGGAGTCGGAGACACGCAGACCGATGATACCGGCCAGGGTCATGCCCACTTTCGAGTCGGCATCCAGATCGTCGCCGGTCAGTGTGGCCGATGTCATACCGATGCGAACACCATAGTATAAGTTTTCTTTACTCAAATCGAAGCCACCGCTGCTGAACTGTGCAAACGATGGAACAGTCAGGATGGCTGTCAGAATTGCTACAAAAAATCTCTTCATAATGCTAGTTTTATGATGTGATACTTTAAAATTGTGTGCAAAGTAACTAAAATTTTTGCGATTGACAAAGTGTTTTGCCAAAATTATGATTATTTTTTCATGCGTTTACATAAATATACATCATTCATGTCGTTTCATTGCCCGTCGGCCTGCCGGCTTGGAACAGGGAGAGGCCTGTTGTCGGAGTGTGGCGAGGCTGGCGGAATTCTCTTGCGGCAAGGTGCTTAGAAGAGGCTGCCCTCGGTGGGCTGCGGGGCGGCGCTGCCGAAGCGGCTCACGAACTCGTCCTCCGAGATGATGCTGATGCCCAGCTCTTTGGCTTTCTTGTTCTTGCCCGATGTCGACTCCACATCGTTGTTGATGAGGAAGCTGGTCGAACCGCTCACGCTGCCTGCCACGCGTCCGCCCTGCGACTCGATGAAGGCTTTCAGCTCGTTGCGGTTCTTGAAGTGGTGCACATCGCCGGTGATGACGAAGGTGAGGCCCTCGCAACGGGCTCCGCTCTGCTGCTGCAGGGTCTGGCTCACGCGTACCTCTTTTAATAGTCTCTCCACCGCGGCCTGGTTGCGCTCGTCGGCAAACCACTTCGCAAACGAGGCTGCCTTCTCGGGACCGATGCCGGGAATGGCCTCGAGCGCGGCGTGTCGGGTGCCCTCGTGCTCGGGGTTGGTGACGAGGTCGATGAGCTGCTCGAAGGGATAGGCTGCCAGCAGGCGCTTGCAGACATCGATGCCGCACATGGGGATGGTGAGGGCATAGAGCAGGCGCTGGGCCTCAATGTCGCGGGCCTTCTCTATCGACCGCATCATGTTCGAGGCCGACTTCTCGCCAAAACCTTCCATCGAGGCAATCTCGCGTATGTGGCTGCGCAGCAGGTAGATATCGGCAAACTCGCCAATCCATCCCATGTTGATGAAGCGGGCCAGCGTCTGCTCGGAGATGCCGTCGATGTTCATGCCCTCCTTCGAGACGAAGCGCGTGAATTTCTTCAGTTGCTTGGCCGGACAGTCGGTATTGGTGCAATGCAGGGTGCGCGTGCCGCTGTTCTCGCTCACCTTGATGGTGGTGGCAGCACCGCAGACGGGGCAGGTCTGTGGAATCTCCAAAGTGCCTTCGGCGCGGACGACCTTCACCACCTTCGGAATAATCTTGTTGGCCTTGATCACCTGCATCAGCGTGCCCTTGCCGCCAATGCCCAGCCGCTCGCACTCGCTGATGTTGCAGAGCGAGGCGCGCTTCACGGTGGTTCCCTCCAGCTCCACGGGCTTGAACACAGCCACCGGCGAGATGGTTGAGGCGGCGCACGACCACTCCACATGGTCGAGCTCGGTGTCGGCGGTCTCGTCTTGCCATTTGAAAGCCAGTCCGGCGCGTGTGGCATGATGGCCGGTCACGCTGCCCGTGGCGGCATATTCTGTGTCGTCGTAGGCGATGACCAGTCCGTCGACGGGGAAGGGATTCTTTTTCAGCGGTGTGTGCTTGCTGCCAGCCTCGTCGCTCTTCGCCGGGCTTGCTTGTCCTGTCACGCGCAGGGTGAACCGCTCGATGGCAGCCTCTACGGCCGGCAGGGTGGGGTGCTCAATGCACTCGCGCTCCACGGTGTTGAAGCCCAGCGCGTCGAGCCAAGCCATGCGGGCGCCCCACGAGGGCAGGTTCTCGTCGCAATGCACCAGCGTGAAGGCTATCCACTGGATGTGGCGCTGGCGCACCTCATTCACGTCTTTCAGCGTCAGCGAGCCCGAGGCAAGGTTGCGGGGGTTGGCATAGTCCTCGTCGGTCTCCATCAGAAACCGCTCGAAGTCGTCGTACGAGATGACTGCCTCGCCGCGGATTACGATGTGGCCGTCGGCCTTGATGCGCTGTGGAATGCCGCCGATGGCCGTTGCCAGGTGGGTGATGTTGGTGCCGATATGTCCGTTGCCGCGTGTCACCACCTTGGTCAGCCGCCCCTTGTCGTAGGTCACCACCAGCGTCAGTCCGTCTAGCTTCCACGAAATCCAGATGGGCCGCTCTTCCGCCCATTTCACCAGGTCGGCAGGCTGCTTGGTCTTGGCCAGCGAGAGGGCAGCATACTCGTGCTCCTCCTTCTGTCCGCCGATGGCACCGCCGCTCACGTTCTGTGTGGGGCTGTCGGGCAGGCTGACGCCCGTCTCGGCCTCCAGTAGTTTCAGCTTGTCGAACATAGCGTCCCACTCAAAGTCGGTCATCATCTCGCCTCTGCCCTCATAGTAAGCCTCTGAGGCCTCGTTGAGCCGCTCCACCAGCTGCTCCATCTGTCGTCTTTGCTCGTCTGTCATGGTTTGTTAGTTCTTTTGTCTTTGCTTGTCTGTCGTTGTTTGTTCTTTTTATGCAAAGATAGTCACATTTTTCGAAAAAACAAGGTTCATCATCGAAAAAAAGATTGTTTGCCTCTCCTCCGGCTGGCTCATCTTCGTTGCTTCCATGGCCCGCAAATGATGCATCATCAGTCATGAAGGAAACGCAGAACGTAAGATAATCCATATTCTTACCACGTTTTTTCCATATAGAGAAAGTCGAAAAGACCGTAATTTTGCAGTCGGAAAGTACAACAAGACTAAAAACCAACAGAAACATGCAACAGTTTAACAAAGGATTTATTTATTTCATCTGCCTCGTGTCGGCCATGGGCGGTCTGCTCTTCGGCTACGACTGGGTAGTGATAGGCGGTGCCAAGCCGTTCTACGAGTTGTTCTTCGGCATCAGCAACTCGCCGTTGATGCAGGGTGTGGCCATGACCACGGCGCTGGTGGGCTGCCTGGTGGGTGCCATGGTGGCAGGTAGCGCAGCCGACAAGTTCGGGCGCAAGCCGCTGCTCATGGTGTCGGCCGTGCTCTTCACGGTGTCGGCCATTGCCACGGGATTGTTCAACGACTTCACCTTATTTAATATAGCCCGCTTCATTGGCGGCATCGGCATCGGTGTGGCGTCGGCACTGGCGCCTATGTACATTGCCGAGGTGAGTCCGGCAGACATCCGCGGCCGCATGGTGAGCCTGAACCAGATGACCATCGTGCTGGGCATCCTGGGGGCGCAGATCGTGAACATGCTGCTGGCCCGCGACACGTCGGTGGCCGAGAGTCAGGCGTGGAACATCGCCTGGGGCTGGCGCTGGATGTTCTGGGCTGAGACCCTGCCGGCTGCCCTCTTCCTTGTGATGAGCTTCTTCATTCCCGAGAGTCCCGTCTACCTGCGCCTGAAGAATGCCAAGGCCGCCAAGCCCAAGGGCAATGAGGCCGGCATGAAGGAACTGCTTCGCCCGAAATACCGCAGGGTGCTGTTGCTGGGCTTGGTCATCGCCGTGTTCCAGCAGTGGTGCGGCACCAATGTCATCTTCAACTATGCGCAGGAAATCTTTGTCGGCGCAGGCTTCGATGTCGACGGCATGTTCATCAATATCGTCATCACGGGCATTGCCAATGTGGTGTTCACCATCGTGGCCTTGTACACCATCGAGAAGTGGGGCCGCCGCACGCTCATTCTGCTGGGCGCTGGCGGACTGGGACTGACCTATCTCATTCTGGGCACCTGCTACTTCATGGGTGTGAAAGGCATTCTGATGGTGATGCTCGTCGTGGCTGCCATCTCGATATATGCTATGACGCTGGGCCCCGTCACATGGACGCTGCTGGCTGAGATCTTCCCCAACCACCTGCGTGGCGTGGCCATGGCCACCTGTACGTTTGCCCTGTGGGTGGGCTGTTGCACCCTCACCTTCTCGTTCCCCTCGATGAATGCGGCACTGGGCAGCAGCGGCACGTTCTGGATCTATAGTGCCATCTGCCTCTGCGCCTTCGTGTTCCTGTGGCGCCGTTGTCCGGAGACCAAGGGCAAGAGCCTGGAGCAGCTCGAACAGGAACTGGTGAACGAGAAGTAATCAACAATAGAGTAATTTCGTAAACGATATAAGACCATGGTAAAAGCTTGGAGAGAAATAGTGACCATTCCCACCTATGAGGTGGGCAAGCCCGAGAAGAACCCGATGTTCCTGGAGAAACGTGTCTATCAGGGGTCTAGTGGTGTGGTGTATCCCTATCCCGTCATCGAGACGATGAGCGATGAGAAGGTAGACAAGGACTATCTGGCCATTTGGCTGGAGAACGAGTATATCATAGTGATGGTGCTGCCCGAGCTGGGCGGCCGTGTACAGATGGCCTACGACAAGATTGCCCGGCGCCACTTCGTGTACTACAACCACGTCATCAAGCCTGCCTTGGTGGGCTTGGCCGGTCCGTGGATCAGCGGCGGCATCGAGTTCAACTGGCCGCAGCATCACCGTCCGTCCACCTATATGCCTGTCGACACCACCATCGAGCACAATGCCGACGGAAGTGTCACGGTGTGGGTGAGCGAGATGGAGAAGATGTTCCATCAGAAAGGCATGGCGGGCTTCACGCTGCGCCCCGGTTGCGCCTATCTCGAGATCAAAGGTCGCCTCTACAACCGTACCGATGTGCCGCAGACCTTCCTTTGGTGGGCCAACCCCGCCGTAGAGGTAAACGACCAATACCAGAGTGTGTTCCCGCCCGACATCAATGCCGTGTTCGATCATGGCAAGCGGGCCGTATCGTCGTTCCCCATCGCCACGGGCACCTATTACAAGATGGACTACTCGGCAGGCGTCGATATCTCGAACTACAAGAACATTGCCGTGCCCACCAGTTACATGGGCGTCAACTCGCGCTTCAACTTCGAGGGCGGCTACGAGAACGACACCCATGCCGGCATGCTGCATGTGGCCAGCCACCACTATTCGCCAGGCAAGAAACAATGGACATGGGGCAACGGTGACTTCGGCCGCGCCTGGGACCGCAACCTGACAGACGAGATAGTTGATTCAGTTGAGAACGGAGAGTTGAGAACTGAGAACGGAGAGTTGAGAACTGAGAGGTATGATATGCCTCAGGGCTCGAGCAAAGAATTGTGCGACTCTTCTCAAGCAGAAAAATCAAATCATACCTCTCCGTTCTCCGTTCTCAGTTCTCAACTAAGACCCGGTTTTCGTCCTTACATCGAGCTGATGGCGGGTGTCTATACCGAGAATCAGCCCGACTTCACGTGGCTGATGCCATACGAGGAGAAGCAGTTCGTGCAGTATTTCATGCCCTACCGTGAGCTGGGCGTGGTGAAGGAAGCCTCGAAAGACCTTATCTTCAACATCAACGAGGTGGGCGACGGCAAGGTGGAGTTCAAGGTGTTTGCCACCTCAAAACAAGACCTTCTGCTGGTGCTGCGCAACGACGATGGCGAGGTGTACTATCAGAAACAGCTCACCCTCTCGCCCGAGCATGTGCTGGCAGAGACCGTCGACGTGAAGGGAGCACGCTTCAACCAGCTCACCTTCGACATTGTGAAGACCTTCGTCTACGGCCAGCGCACCGTGCTCAGCTGGCATGCCGAGGCCGATGAGATTCGTCCCATTCCCGATAGTGCCGAGGCTGCCTTGCTGCCCAGTCAGGTGAAGACCAACGAACAGCTCTACCTCACGGGCCTGCATCTCGAGCAGTACCGCCATGCCACATGGAGTCCTGTCGACTACTACGAAGAGGCTTTGCGCCGCGACCCCGACGACATCCGTTGCCTGAATGCCCTGGGACTGTGGTACATTCGTAAAGGGCGCTTCCAGCAAGCTGAAGCATATCTCTGCAAAGCTGTAAGGCTACTCCAGAAGCGCAATCCTAATCCCTACGACGGCGAGGCCATCTACAACCTCGGTCTGGCGCTGAAGTACCAGGGCAAGACCGCTGAGGCCTACGAGCGTTTCTGGAAAGCCACATGGAACAAGGCCTGGGCCGACGCCGGCTATTTCGAGGCCGCGAAGATCAGCGTCTCGCAAGGCCGTTACGAGGATGCCCTCGACGAGCTCGACCGCTGTCTCATCAGCAACTGGCACAACCACAAGGCACGCGCCCTGAAGACGGCTGTCCTGCGCAAACTCGACAAGAAGGAAGAGGCACTGGCACTCATCGGCGAGTCGCTGCACTTCGACCTGTTCAACTACGGCTGCCGCTACGAGCAGTATCTGCTGACGGGCGAGCAGGCCGTGCTCGACGAGCTGAAGCAGCTCATGCGCCGCTCTTCCGACAACTACGACGAGATAGCCCTCGACTACTGTGCTGCCGGACTCAACGACGAGGCCCGTGCCCTCTGGCAGATTGTCATCGGTGAGCATGCCACATCGCCCATGACCTACTATTATCTGGGGCGCTACGACGAGGCCGAGCAGGCCGACTCAGCCTACTGCTTCCCCAACCGTCCTGAGGCTGTCATCGCCCTGGAGGCTGCCAAGCAGCAGAATCCGACAGGCAGCAAGGCTCCTTATTATCTGGGTTGCCTCTACTATGCCGCCCGCCAGTACGACTTGGCCATCGACAACTGGGAGCGCTCTGCCCGGCTCGACCCCGCATTCCCCACCGTATGGCGCAACCTCGCCCTGGCCCGTTTCAACAAGCAGGACCGCCAGCAGGAGGCTCTAGAATATATGGAGCGAGCCTTCCACCTCGACGAAAACGACGAGCGCGTCCTCATGGAGCTCGACCAGCTGTACAAGTGTCTGCACCATCCGCATGAGGAGCGGCTGGCTTTCCTCCAGCAGTATCCTCATCTCATCGAGCGCCGCGACGACCTTGTGCTCGAGGAAATCACACTGCTCAACCAGACAGGCCGCTATGCCGAGGCCATGCAGAAACTCGATGCCCACACCTTCCATCCATGGGAGGGCGGCGAAGGCAAGGTGCCCGCTCAGTATCAGATTTGCCGCGTAGAACTGGCCAAGCAAGCTCTGGCACGTCAGGAGTACGAACAGGCCATCCGCCTGCTCAGCCAATGTCTGGAATATCCTCACCACCTTGGCGAAGGCAAACTCTATGGCGCACAGGAAAACGACTTCTACTATCTGTTGGGAGTTGCTTACGACGCGCTCGGACAGGCTGAAAAAGCACGTGAGTGTTGGGAAGAAGCTACCAAGGGTCCGCAGGAGCCTGCTGCCGCCATGTACTACAACGATGCGAAGCCCGATAAAATCTTCTATCAGGGACTGGCACTCCGCAGGCTGGGTCGTGAGGGTGAGGCCAACGGCCGTTTCTACAAACTGCTGAACTACGGCAAACAGCATGTCTTCGACCATGTGGTGATGGACTATTTTGCCGTATCGCTGCCCGACCTGCTCATCTGGGACGACTCGCTCGACACGAAGAACGAGATTCACTGCAAATACATGCTCGCCCTCGGCTACTGCGGCATGGGCGACATGGAGCATGCCCTGCGCTACCTCGCCGATGTGGAGGCACTCGACAACAACCATCAGGGCATTCAGCAACTTCGCACGCTGATGGATTTGCAGGTTTAGAAATAAAATACTATCTTTGCAGCAGTAAGCTGCGAGACGGCACTGTGCTCTCTTGCATGGAGAGTACGGTGCTGTCTTCATTTCCGATGATTCACTAAAAACTTGAACACATGAAAACCGACAACCGACTTCTCATCATCTTCGCCTTGCTTCTTGTGAGCGTGGCTGCCAAGGCGTCCGACTTCGGCAAGGCGGTCACCTGGGACCGTCATAGTCTGCTCATCGACGGCCACCGTGTCTGTCCTGTCATGGGCGAGATACACTACAGCCGTGTGCCTGCCGCCGAATGGCCGGCCGAGGTGCGCAAGATGCGCGAGGGAGGTGTGACGATCATCGCCACCTACATCTTCTGGAACCACATCGAGGAGCAGGAGGGCATCTACCGGTGGGACGAACAGCGCAACCTGCGCCGCGTCCTCGAGGTATGCCGCGACGAGGGCATGCCCGTGGTGCTCCGCCTCGGGCCGTTCTGTCATGGCGAGGTGCGCAATGGCGGCATCCCCGACTGGATGTTCACCAAGGGCTGCCGGCTGCGCGAGAAGAACGATGTGTTTCTCCACTATGTCGGACAACTCTATCGCCAGATCTTCACCCAGGTGCAAGGCCTGCAGTGGAAGGACGGTGGTCCGGTCATCGCCGCCCAGTTCGACAACGAGTTCCGCGGCCGGGGCGAGTATCTCATGGCCTTGAAGGCGTTGGCTTTGCAGAGCGGCTTCGACCTGCCGTTCTACACCCGCACCGGATGGCCGGAGCTGAAGACTCCCGTGCCCTTTGGCGAGATGATTCCTCTCTACGGCGACTATGCCGACGGCTTCTGGGACAAGGAGACCACCGAGGGTTGCGGCAAATACTATCAGGCCTTCAACTTCAAGGCTTTCCGCTCCAGCACCGCCATCGGCACCGACCTGCTGGGCGAGCAGAAAGCTACCGTCGAGACCGATGCCGACCGTTATCCTTATTTCACTTGCGAGCTGGGTGGCGGCATGGCCACGGCCTATCATCGCCGTCCGTACGTCTATCCTGAGGATGCCTACTCTTTGGCCCTTGTCAAGCTAGGCTCGGGCTCCAACCTGCTGGGCTACTATATGTATCATGGCGGTACCAATCCCCAGGGCGTGCTCCATACGCTCAACGAGGTGCAGACCTCACCGGGCACCGCCAACAACGACCTGCCCGTGTGCACCTACGACTTCCAGGCACCACTGGGCGAGTTTGGCCAGCCCTATCCTCACTACTACATGCTGCGTCCCCTCCATCTCTTCATGCACGATTATGCGGCGGAGCTGGCTCCAATGGAACCCTCGTTCCCGTCGCCTCAGGACCTCCAGCAGGGCGACGACAACCAGCTGCGGTGGGCCGTGCGCCGGCAGGGTAGTAGTGCCTTTATCTTTGTCAACAACTACGAGCGTCTGCAGCGCCTCACCACCAAGAAGAATGTCCGGCTCGAGGCCTGCGGAGTGCAGCTGCCCCGGCTCACCATTCCCTCTGGCGCCATGTGCATCTTCCCCGTTAATATCGGCGGTATCCGCTATGCCACAGCCCAGCTGGTGGCTCGTCGCGACGGCAAGGTGTATCTCATGCAGGTCGACGGCATTCCTGTGACCATCGTCACCACCGACGGCCGCACTCTGCGCCATGTGCGCCCCCGCGGTACCGACCGTCCCGTCTATAAAAACCTCTATCTGCTGACGCGCCACGATGCCGAGCGTCTGTTCCTCACAGACCAGGCCGGCGTTGAGACACCTCTGCAGTCTGTCTCTGCCACCAAGACGCGTGAGGCAGGTCCCCTGCGCACCATTGTCAAGGGCAGGGCACGTGTGGCTGAGGCACCATCAGAGGCCGACTGGCAACAGGCAGCGGTCTATACCATTCCCCTGACCGATGTGCAGAATCGTGGCCTGCTGCGCATCAGCTACCGAGGCGACTGTGCCCGTCTTTATGCCGACGGCCGTCTCGTGGCCGACAACTTCTACTATGGCCGTCCCTTCCTCTTCGGGCTGTGGCGGCTGCCCGCCGGCACGCGCCAGCTAGAGTTGCGCATCCTGCCCCTGCAGCCCGATGCTCCCATCTATCTGCCTCGCGAGGCCGACCGTACCCCTGGCGAGCAACTCATCCATGTCGAACTCGAAACCACAACCACACCTTCAGCTACAACCACAGCTACAACCACAACTACAACCACAGCTACAATCACAACTACAATCACAAGTACAACACCATGAAGCAGCTACTCACCCTTCTCTGTGCCCTTTGCTCTCTGACGGCAGCAGCGCAAGACGTTCTTTCTCTCTCCGGCCAATGGCATTTCTCTATCGGAGCCACGGCTCCAGCCACCTATACCGACCATGTCGTGCTGCCCGGTTCCATGCTCACCAATGGAAAGGGCGACGATGTCAGCGTGCATACCCAGTGGACCGGCTCGCTCTACGACTCGTCGTTCTACTTCAATCCCTACATGGCCCGCTATCGCATCGAGGGACAAATGAAGTTCCCTTTCTTCCTCACGCCCCGCAAGCATTATGTAGGTCCTGCCTGGTATGAGCGCACCGTCGTCGTGCCTGCCACATGGCAGAACCGTAGTGTGACTCTCTACCTCGAGCGTCCCCACATCGAGACCATTGTCTTCGTCAACGGTCGTGAGGCTGGCCATCAATTGTCGCTCAGTGTGCCCCATCAGTACGATGTCACGTCGCTGCTGCAACCCGGTCGCGAGAATACCATCACCATCAAGGTCTACAACGGCATCGAGAATGTATGTGTAGGACAAGACTCCCACAGCGTCACCGACCAGACACAGGGCAACTGGAACGGCATCGCCGGGCGCATCGAGTTGCGGGCTGCCCCTCTCATTCACCGTTTGCGTGTCGAGCCCGACATCGCTAGTGCCACCGCCCGGGTCCTGCTCAACGATACCGTCATCATCCTCCAACTCGAGCGTCCTCTGCGTCTGTGGAGCGAGCACGATCCTTATCTTTATACGCGCGAGGTCACCTATCGCGGCTGCCGCATCCCCGTCACCTTCGGCATGCGCGAGGTGGCTGTCAACGGGCGTGAGATCCTGCTCAACGGCAGGGCTGTTCGTCTGCGTGGCACCGTCGAGAACTGTTGCTTCCCCGAGACGGGCTATCCACCCACCGATGTCGCGTCGTGGATGCGCCTGCTGGGTAAGTGCAAGGAGTATGGTCTCAACCATGTGCGCTTCCACAGCTACTGTCCCCCCGATGCCGCCTTCACCGCCGCCGACCGTCTGGGCATCTACCTGCAGCCCGAAGGTCCCTCGTGGCCTAATCATGGTGTCAAGCTCCGTCGTGGCATGGCCATCGACCAGTATCTTATCGACGAGTGCAAGCGCATCATCGACCTCTATGGCGCTCATCCCTCGCTCGTCATGCTCGCTGCTGGCAACGAGCCCGCCGGCGACTGGGTAGCGTGGGGCCGTCAGTTTGTTGCCGAGATGAAGGCTTACGACCCCACGCGCATCTATTGCACAGCCAGCGTCGGAGGCGGCTGGCAGTGGGACGACGGCTCCCAGTATCATGTCAAGGGTGGGGCGCGTGGCCTCGAGTGGGACCGTCGGGCTCCGCAGACTGTCGACGACTTTGCCGCCCAGCTCGACTTCCCGCGCAACTACCCCGACACGCAGCCTTGTCAGTCGCCCATCATCGCCCATGAGGTGGGCCAGTGGTGCGCCTTCCCCGACTTCAGCGAGATTCCCCAATACACCGGTGCCTATCAGCCCGGTAACCTCGAGATCTTCCGCGACCTCCTGCGCGACAATGGCATGGCCTCGCAGGCCGAGAAGTTCCTGAATGCCAGTGGCCGCCTGCAGATGCTTGCTTATAAATACGATATCGAGCGCAACCTGCGTACTCCCGGCTATGCTGGTTTCCAGCTGCTGGCTCTCAACGACTACAGTGGCCAGGGCAGCGCCCTCGTCGGTCCTCTCAATGTTCATTGGTATGAGAAAGCCTATTGCCGTGCCGCCGACTGGCGCGAGTTCTGCTCCCCCGTGGTGCCCATGGCCCGATTGCCCCGCTTTGTCTATACCACCGCCGACACCATCTCCTTCGGCGTATCCCTCTATAACACCACCGCCGATGCCATCACCACCGTCAGCTACTCGCTCCAAAATGGACAGCAATGCCTCTTCCAAGGTCTCTGCCGTGTGGGCGACCAGGTGAAGTTCCCGCCCATTGCCGTCGGAGGTCCGGCCAAGCTCACCCTCCGTCTGCAGGCCGGCAGCTACACCAACCACTACGAGTTGTGGGTCTATCCCCGTGAGCTCCCCGAGGCCGATGTGCGCGGCATCCACATCACCGACACCCTCGATGCCCGTGCCCTCCGTGTGTTGCGCCGTGGCGGAAAAGTGCTGCTGTGTGCTGCTGGCAAGGTACGTTATGGCAGTGATGTGCGCCATACCTATCTGCCCGTCTTTTGGAACACGTCGTGGTTCAAGATGCGTCCGCCCCACACCACCGGTGCCTATATAGACAGCAGCCATCCCGTCTTCGGCGAGTTCCCCACCGACAACTGGCAGAACCTCAACTGGTGGGAGCTGGTCAACGGCACGCAGGTCATCAACCTGGCGGCCTTTCCCGCCGACTATCAGCCCATTGTGCAGCCTATCGACACCTGGCATGTCAGCCGCAAGCTCGGCATGCTCATCGAGGCTCGTGTGCTGAAAGGTAAGCTGCTGATGACCACCATCGACATCACCTCACACCTCGATCAGCGTGTGGTGGCCCGCCAGTTGCGCCACTCCATCCTGCGTTACATGGCCAGCAGCGCATTCCGTCCCACCCTGACCGTCAGTCCCGAGGTCATCTCCAGCCTCTTCACCCGTGAGGCCCCTCCCGTCAATATGTTCACCAACGACTCTCCCGACGAGCTGAAGCCCAAGATAGGGAAATAAAAAAAGATGCTGCCATTCCTCTTACCGTTAGTATAGGGAATGGCAGCAAATGTAATCGTCAGATGATAGATATACTCTACTCCTCTACAAAGGTGGTGATACTGCGGGGCGGCAGGACCGTCTGTCCGCTGACGGTGCCAATGGGTTTGAGAGTCTCGCCCGACACATCGGAAGTGCGGTACAGGCGGCACGTGAGTGGTGCACGGTCGGAGAGGTGAAGGGTGAAGGGCTGCAGCGATTCACTGTAATTGATGACGATAGCCACCCACCGTCCGTCGGCATTGCGGTAGGCAGAGCACATGACGCCATAGGGATTGAACTCGTTGGTGGAGGTGACCTCGTAGCGTACGGCTCCCGGACGGATGAAGCGGCTGTAGTTGCCCAATGCCCACATGAGGCGTGAGTCGACGGCATAGCCGCTGCGCATGTGGTCGTTAGAGTAGACGCGGATGAGCCCGTCTTTATAGTTGCCGCCGACGGCTCGCCACCATGACCAGCTCTCTGCATTGGCAAAGACAAGGTCGTGATGGATAACGCGAGCGACATAGAGGGCGGTCTGCATGGTGAAATCGTAGCCGCCACCACCACCTATCTCCTCGTCGTTGCCCATGATACAAAGTTCGGTCTGCCAGTAGTGGAGCCCGTATTTTGCGATGGTGTCGCGCAGTTGCTCGCGAATCTCGCGCATGTAGGGCACGGGTGTGTTGGTCCAATAGCTGTGGCCCACCATGAGGGGCGGCACATGGGATGTGTTGCCCAGATAGGTGTCGACGCTGTCTTTCGAAAAGAAGGTGCTGATGGTGTTGCCGCGCTCCCAGGTGGTCTCGTAGATGCCTAGCAGACAGCGCAGGTCGCTCGACTCGTTGACGAGTATCTGTGTGTTGAGTCGTTGTTTCTGAAACTCTTTTGCGGTCATCCTTACCAGCCGTGCTATCTCGCGGTTGGTGGCGGGAGTGCCTTCTTGCTTGGGTCCTTGCCAGTTCCAGTGGCCGTCGGGTTCGTTGACGGGGCAGATGTAGTCGATGTGGATGCCGTCGTGCTGCTCGATGCCCTTGACGGCGGTGGCCATGAAGCGAGCAAAGTCGTCGTAGCACTCCTCGCGCAGGTTGAAGGTCCCATCACGCCCGGTGTTGGTAGCCAGTCCGTTCTTGGTGAAGTAGACGGGTGGTGAGTTGAGGAATGCCAGAAAATGGGGGACTCCGCGCTGCTTGGCCATTCGCAGGAACTTGCGCTGGGCGGCTTGCCGGGTCCAGTCGTAGGTTCCGTCGGGTGTAAGCAGGCACTCGGTGCGGGTACCAGGCTGGATGTGAGCCTCGTCGCCTTGTTCGGCGCTGCCGGCTCCGAGGTTGAAGCGCCATACCGACAGTCCGATGCCGAGGGGCTTGCCCTGCTCATCGCAACGGGTGGAGAAGAGCCAGTCGGCAATCTTCTCTTGTTCGGCCTCATTGTCCCAGGCACCGATGAACTGCATCGACCAACCGTCGCTGGCTCCATAGTGG
>Ga0256407_10006231_pt1 | contig 18557 bp, 10 predicted proteins | sample RumenRJG_04DNA_FD_193489 | JGI IMG/M metagenome (GOLD analysis project Ga0256407, IMG submission 193489) | Bovine rumen microbial communities from Lethbridge, Alberta, Canada - RJG_04 | ecosystem: Host-associated > Mammals > Digestive system > Stomach > Rumen | place: Canada: Alberta...
AAGCCAGATGCGCATAATGCTCTCGGCCGACGTGGTCATCACATCATTGGCATCAACGCAGCAGCCAGAGACATGCCAGCGGCCAGAGGCAATATACTTTTTCAGCTTAGCATAGTCCGATGGCCAATACTCCTTCATCCAACGGTACTTGATGGCTCCCTCAAAATTGAAATTAAAATAAGGATACTTATCCAGCAGCGGGAAATTCTGGGTCATCGTATTATGGACATATTCGCCGATTGTAGTACGGACATCCCAATTCCACTGCGTGTCAAGATGCGAGTCGGAAATGAAAAACAAGGTCTTGTGGTCTGCCTGGGCCCTTGCGCCATTGGCAGTCAGACACAGCATGGCAGCAACAGCCAAAAGCCGACCTGTCGTGGCCTGCCCAAACTTCGTCCTCTTGTGTTTCATATTACGAATGCTCATCATATATTATATTATTATGTTTTTTAGGTTTGCCTTTACCTTCCGCAAAATTAATGTAATTATCCGTTCAGATTTCACAGTATAAACAAATAGTAGATATCAAAAGACTCTAAAAGATGTTTAACTGCTTATTTATCAGCTGATTGTCTAATTCACGGTTCACGCACAATAGTAGTTGCCATGACGCAAAGTTCAAGGCAAAACAAGGGCATATAGGGAGGGTCTGCCGCCGTCAGACAAGTCCAACGGCAGACCCTCATCTCAGATTATGTCAGAAAACACTCAGCTCATAGATGCGCGCGGCATCGTGATCTGTGCCCTGGGTCGGACTGACGACAAACAGGCGAATGTACCTATAGCTGACAGGCTTCACCTGACGCACCACGACATCCTGACTGTTGCCGTCGAGCAGGTCAATGGTTTTCCAGTCTTCAGTAAGGCTATTGCGGCCCTGAAGAATACAGCTGCGCGTTATCATAGAGGCATCCTCGATGCCGGCGTTCACCATCTTCCAACCACTGATGGTCTTGGAGGAGCCAAGGTCAAACGTGACATAGTTTGGCGCGTCTGACGTATCGCACCACTTGGTCTCCTCGTTGCCATCGACAAGGTTTTCTGCCTTCTCATTGGCATTCACCTGGCCGGAGCGGTCTATCACCTTGGCCTGCGCCAGCATGTTGGCCTTGGAATTTTCAATATCAGCCGCCTCATCGGTCTTATTGTTTGTACGGAAGAGGGGTGCAGCGGCAACAACATCCGGCTGCCCCGACACATTGCTTGCCGTAGCAGCAAACACCACGATATTGTCGTCCTGCGGGAAGGTAATTGAAGTGGCTCCCTTAGGTACATCGAGGGCATACTTGAACATGTAGGTAAACTCGTAGGGGTCATCTCCCTTTGTCGAATGGCGATGAGTGCCGATATAGGCAACCTCAGCATCCTTCATGTAACCGCGTGTCTGGCCATCATGTCCCCACTGTCCGACAAACTGATGATAGTCACAGACGGTGAAAGTCTGCGAAGCCTTACCCACACTGAACGTGGCCTTGCGGTCACCCTTCTTTGATGCGGCAAGAATGTACACCTTCGTATATCCGGCCTTGGGATTGATCTTTATGGTCTGTCCCTTGCAGCTCATGCCGTTATCGCCATCCTTGTCACCAAAGCTGAAATGAACACCATCGATGGTCAGGCCATCATCGGGCAGCAGTTCAGCCGCATAGGAATAGCCCCCGGAGAAATTGGCCGAGGACGGGAAGTCCTTGGATGAGAAGCAACGAGTATCGAACGGCAGAGCGATTTGCTCAGACGGCACAGAAGCCAATTGTCTGTTGTCGAGTTCCACCTTGTAGGTCTTGACACTGTAAGGTCTGATAGTGACGTTCAGCGTGTTGCCGTCAAACGAGGCCTCGCCTGTCGTTTTCTCCGTACCGTCGGCCTCGACCGCCTTCACTATGTTTCCACCAAATTTGATGTGGGCAGTCTGCGGTGAGCTGCCCGTGTTCTCATAGACACGTACCACATATTCGTCGCTTACCTCAGCCTTCTTCAGTGCATGCACGGTCACGTTGGGATTGTCTGACGACAGGAAAGAATATTCCTTGCCCAACTGTCCCTTGTGCGATGTTGTCGAGAACGCGCGCAGCGGGCTGTTGAGTATGGTAGCCTGCTCTACGGCCTTCGACTTGTCAAGCGCGCCCTCATGGCCGATGATGCTATATGTAAAGGTGTGGTGACCGAAATCCTGGTTGGCCTGAAACACATAATTGTTCTTCACCTTCGGCGAGAAGAGCAGTGAGAGGCGAATGGTGTTGTCGTTTGGCTTGTCCCAGCCGTACTTGCTGTCATTGAGTACGGTCACGCCATATTGTCCAGAGGTATCGGTAAGGTCGGTCCACTCATGCGAATAGACCTCATAGGCCTGGGGAGTGTTGTTGCCACGCTGCACGCTGCCAAGCCCAATGTCGTAGGTAGCCTTAGGGTTGCTCACCGCCAACGGGAAGTTGGCCTTGAGCATCGCGTCAGGCTCCTGCCAGTTCACGTCGCAGCTTACGTCGATACGCGCTGCCTGCGAGCCCTCGTAAAGACTAATGTACTGGGTGACGGCCGACTTCCCGAATGTCCGGTCAACGCGCAGGGTCCTGCAGAGGGGACCGTCTTCCACAAGTCTCACGCTGACTTGTCCCTTTATGGTCTCAGGCTCCTTGTCAAGCGTCTTCTTCAGGATTTCCCAAGCAGGCCAGGCATATGACTCGCAATCCTTAAACAGCACAAGGCCCAACGTCTTGCCCGGAGCGACAAGCTGCCGGCCGGAGCGCTTGTCGATGAGCGAGCTTATATCGCCATTTCCATCAACCGTCAATTTATAGACGCTGTTCTCAACCACGTTGCCCTCTTTGGCCCGCACGGCGTATCTCGCCTTGCCCGCCTTTACGTGATAGACGGCGAAACCGGTTCCGCCGACCCTGGCGTCAAAGAGCAGATGACGCTTCCCGTCGGCCCCGCTCACCACCTGGGAAGCCACCTTTCGGCCGGAGGCGTCGGTCACGGCATACTCACCAGCGTCGGAGCTGACGCGGATGTCGGCTACTGCATTGACCGGGAAGCTCTCATTATTATAGATTACAACAGGCGTGCCGCTGCCCTGGGTGTTGAGCAGGCTTGCCACTCCGCCCACGGCAGAGGTCAGCACATTGGAGAAGCGGTTGAGCGTGAGCAGCTCGTCGTTCCAGGCAAACTCATAGGCCTTGGGAATGCAGGTGCCAGGCAGGTCGTCGTGAAACTGGTTCCAAATCATGCGGCGCCAGTTGTCGGTCATCTCGCCCACAGGGTAGGCCTTTTGTCCGAGATACTCCGCAACGACCGATGCCCGCTCAGCGGCGTCGCCCAAATGCTCGTTCTGCCGGTTGTACAGCTTCATGGCCGCCTGCGAGGTGTAGCAGCCCGTGCCGTGTACGTCCATCGTCATTTCTCCGTCAGCGACAGGCAGCTCGGGATGCTTGTCAAACGGAAGATAGTCCTTGTATATCTGGTCGCTGGTGGCGCTGATGATTTTGATCGGGCCATTGCCGTGTATGCCTTTTTCCACGGCACGCACCGACTCCACCGTAGGAGAGCCTCCCGTGTCGCCGGTACCATAATAACGGTATATCGTGCCGAGCGTGCTCTCGCCCAACTCCCCCTTGAGCAGGCTGCTGTTTGAGATGTCCTCATCCTTGAAGCGCCGGCCGTAGTCAAATCCATGCACCATCATGATGCGGCTGCCGTCAATGCCCTGCCACAGCCCCACGGGGAAAGGATACTTCTTTCCGCCGGGATAGAAGGCGTTGTACCGCCATCCCAACTTCTGGGAGGAGAAACCGATAAGCCCGCAATGGCGGGCCAGGGTAGGCAGGTCATAGCCGAAGCCGAAACAGTCGGGCAGAAACACGTCGGTGCCCTCCTTACCGAACTCCTGCCGGTAGAATGTCTGGCCAAGCAATATATTGCGTATCCACGACTCCGCAGAGCAAATCACGGTCTCGTTGGCATCCCACGAACTGCCGGCAAGATGCCAGCGCCCTGCGGCCACATATTTTTTTACCTGCTCATATTCCAACGGATAGTATTCTTTCATCCACCAATACTTCACGCCTCCCTCAAAGTTGAAAATATAATCGGGATAGGTCTTCAGCAGATGGAAGTTCTGCGTCATCGTCTTCCAAATGTAATCCTTGATGGTGGCCTGCACGTCCCAGTTCCACTGCGTGTCGAGGTGGGCGTCGGCTACCATGTAGGCCTTTAATTGTCTCTGGCCGCCCGGCTGACCCATTACAGTCAACGCCATTGAGGCCGACAACATACAAAGTGACAATTTCTTCATAGACTCAAAAGATTTTCAGTTTTCGATTATTCTACCGCAAATTTATAGGAATAATCAATGCACGCTGGGACAATGTAACAAAATAGTAGTCGAAATGAGAGGGTAAGCGTCTATTAATACGCTTAATATCAATTGATTAAGCGAAAACAAAAAACTTGGAAATAGTAGATTGCAAATATTGAAATGCCACTTGAGTTATGGCATTTCCGGCGACTGTAGCGTCTGAGGGATGGGAGGACGTGGCGCTCACGGGCGCCACGATATGGCCTCAGCAACGGTAGGAGCTGGCGGCAGAGACTACATGCCCATCACTTTATCCTGTCGTATCTGATCATCAGGTCGGAGACATAGAAGGCTTCTTTCAGGCGGTTGACCTCCCGGGCTGGAGCCTTACCCTCCACGTTCATATTGGAGCCTACGGCCACCGGGTACTTGTCGGGGTCGAGGATGCTCTGCCCCAATCCTTTCCAGGCATAGCTGTCGAGATGCATGAGATTGAGCACGGTGGGATACATGTCTATCTGTCCCATCACCTTATTATAATGCAGTCCGACGGGAGCGTTGACGACGATAAACGGCGTGAACTGTTTGGGTGAGACGATGCCTTGCGCCACTTTCGACTGGAGGATGTCGGCGCGGTCGGCAGCCAGTCCCTCATGGTCGCCGGTGATGACAATCATCATGTTCTTATAGTCAGGACGTGATTTCAGATAACTGAGCAGCTCGCCGAGCGCATAGTCGGTGTAGTTGGCCATATAGATGTAATCGGCCATCTTCGTGGGATAGGTGCCCTTGAGGCGGATGCGCTTCAGGCGGTCGGGCAGCACGAATGGGTTATGGCCGGAATAGGTCACAAACTGCATGTAAGCGTTTTGCCCGACGGGCCACAGTTGTCCCTGCCTCATCTTTCTCACGGCCTGCCGCATGAACGAGGCGTCGCCGAGCTTCTTGCGCGACCCCACTTTCTCGTCGTTGACCCAACAGTCGCGCATGACGAGGGTGTCGATGCCAAAGGCACGCGCCACCATCTGCTGGTTCCACGTCACCGGCTTGTCCACAGAGAGCAGGTAGCTGCGTGAGTGGTTCTGCTGGTGCATGGCTTTGGTGAGCGAGAAATAGGAGGTGCCGAGGTTGGTCATGGCGTAGCAGCCGCTCTGTATGGGCAGCATGCCGGCGTTGAGCATCAGCTGGCAGTCGATGCTGCGGCCGCCCCTGACCTGAGTCAGCACGTATGGAGCGTATAAGGTTGACTTCTCTGCAATGACGGCGTTGAGGCACGGCGTAATCTCCTTTCCCTCTATCTTTCGGTTGATGACCCAGCTCTCAAGCGACTCGCAGAGGATGACCACGAGACTGGTGCGACGGCCAATGGTGTCGGGCAGGGCCTTGTAGGCCGGCTTGGCGGCCTTCCAACGGTCTATCCGCGCCTGCATGGCCTTGGTGAAAGGGGCCTGCTCCTCCATGGCATCGTAGAGCAGGTTGCCGAAGACGGTGAACACCGGGGCCGTGCAGGTGTAGTAGTTGGCATTCTGCATCTGCTGGAACGCTCCTCTCAGGCCACCCTTCGGCAGAATGAGAGCCAGCGCCAACACGAATGCCACGGCTGTAGTGATGGCATATTGTTTCCATCGTCTGGCCCAGGCCACAGTCGCCGCCCTCGTTCTGGCCACCCTGACGATGGAAAGGATGCTCGAGAGAGGAAACAAAAGGTCAATCCAACGCATGGAATCGACTACGGAGGCCGTGAAGTCGCTGAGGTTGCCGGCGGCGGCATAGCTGGCCAGCGGTATGAGGGAGTTGTAGGTGCGGCTGTACATCAGGTTGCTGATGAGCAGCAGGTCGATGGCAATCAGCACAATGCTCTCCACGATGCGGCTGCGGCAGGCCAGATAAGGCAGCAACAGCAGCATCACAATGAAGAAGGTGTTGACGTAAAGGCCTATCATCGACAGCGACGAGAACGTCGTCTGGGAACACCAGATGAGGTCGAAGAAAATGAATTTGGCTACGAGGCACCAGAAGAAAGCCTTGGTGCGGGCATCCCAAAGGTCCTTGGGAAAGAGTGTCTTGATGATATTCTTGAAAGCAATCATCGCATCATGCAGTTTATTGTTGGGCGCTTGTGTCCCCTTAATTCCGCAACTAATTGCGTAATTCGTTATTAATATCTTTTATAAGTCTCTGAGGAACAATAAGTTCCTCAGAGTTTTGTCATGTGCAGAATTTTCACTAATTTTATGGTGTCAAAACAAAAAAAGTTCAATTCTAAATGACATGGCAAAAGTAGCAATAAAATATGATAACATAGTCCCCTACGGCGGAATTTTTTATGCTATGAACGAATTTAAACGCGCAGGACTGGACAAACTGGTAGACGGGCGGCTTAATCTCCGCTGTGCGAACTATGGCTATCAGTACAGCGATATCATGCTTGCGATATTCTGTGTTTACCTCTGTGGCGGTGATCATATAGAGGATATAACCACCATTCTGAACAAGTATCTGAGCACTGCCCCCGATGCGAGGATACCAAGTTCTGACACCATCGCCCGTGGGCTGAAGGAGCTGAGTGCCATGAGTATAGCCTATACGAGTAAAGCTGGCAACGTATATGCGCATGATCCTGCCATGAAACTAAACTCCTTGATGCTTGACATGGCATTGCTGCTTGGCCTTATGAAAAAGGGTCAGGGCATTGATGTCGACTTTGACAACGAGTTCATCCCCGCTGAGAAAAGCGACGCGCTGTATTCCTATAAGAAGCAGCGCGGCTACTTCCCGGGCGTGATGACATCCGGTCCGCTGATAATCGGCATTGAGAACAGGCAGGGCAACTCGAATGTCAAGTTTGAGCAAGTGGAGGAGCTGACACGCATGCTGGACAATATTGAGAATCACGGACTTTATGTGCGCATGTTCCGTGCCGATTGCGGCTCGTTCATCAAGGAACTTGTTGAGGAGCTCTTTCTGCGGACAGAGACGTTTTACCTCCGTGCCAGCAGCTGTGCGGACCGCAGGCAGATGTATGAGCAGTGCAAGGATTGGCGTCACACGTCGGTAAACGGCCAGGAGATGGATGTCACGTCATTTGAATTCACCGAATTCCTTTCCGACTGGCATTTGCGGCTTGTAGTGCAGCGCACCAAGATGGACGCGGAACAGGGAGAACGGTTCCTGCCCGGCATGGAATATATGTACCGCGCCATACTGACCAGCGACCATAACAGCACCGAAGAACAAGTCATTGACAAGTACAATCAGCGAGGCGCATGCGAGAAGAATTTCGACGTTCAGAATAACGACTTCGGTTGGGCTCATCTCCCGTTCTCAACCATGGAGGACAACACGGTGTTCCTTCTCTTTACCGCCATGCTGAAGAATTTCTATCAGTACTTGTTGTCAAAGGTCAGCGCAATCTTTCCCGGTATAGACATGAAAAGTCGTCTGAAGCGCTTTGTCTTCGCCTTCATTGTTGTCCCGGCGAAATGGGTCCGTGTCGCCAGGCAATGGACTCTGAATATCTACACTAAGAACAGATGGTTGCACTACTGGACAATTTTCAACGCCAGCTACGGATGAGCTAAACGTTTTGGAGGGTTAACAATTTAATATCCCTAATGGGGGTAAGGGGGCTTTATGCGCTCATATCAGTTAGGATATGGCAAAAAGCCAGTTTGAACAAGAGAAATCGCATTCTGGGCGGTTTTGACCGCAATGACCTGAGACTATTAGTAGGGTTGCGGAATTGAGGAACATGATGGAAACATCTTAGCATTCCATAATAAGTGCCTTTTCAGTCAAGAAGAGGCACTTATTGCAGCACAAATAGACGTACAAATAGACGTGCAAAATTTATTTTAATCTGTATACCATTAAATATCAGCAAAGTAGCAAAGTTGTGCAAATTAAAGAAATAGACATCCTTTATTTGCTGCATTGACAATTATTGCGTAACTTTGCCCAAATTTCAGACTCATGAATAACAAAAGTCTTATCATATTACTTGTTTTGGCAGTGTTTCTTGTTACGGGTTGTAAGGAAACACACAACAGAGCTATTGACATAGCATACCAACTAACGGCAACAGCACCGGATAGCGCCTTGTCTGTACTAAACAGTGTCAACCAGACGAAACTTTGTAAAGCCGAAATGGCGCGGTATGCCCTTGTCTACACAATCGCACAGGACAAGAGCGGACTGGATGTTGATAACGACTCACTGTTAAGGACAGCCTACACCTATTATAATAACAGGGAGGAAGATTCGCTCTATGCCAAGTGCGAATACTATATGGGCAAATACTACATGCTCAACGACAGTACGGAACTGGCTATGGACTGTTTGCAGAAGGCTGCCGATGCCTCTAAACGGCATGGGGACAGATATACGCAATGTATGGCATTGGAGAAATACTCTCGAGTGCTAAGACAAACAAATCCTCGAAAGGCTGTAGAAGTGGCAAGGCTTGCAGAAGCGACATACTCAAGTATACCAGGAGCCTCCAAGCCAAATATAGTTTACACGAAACTGAACGTAAGTATGTGTTTACTTTCTGCGGATAGTGTAAACGATGCGGAGAAGAAATGCAAAGAAGCCATGTCTGTGGCCTATGAGGCAAAAGATTCAGGCATTCTTTCCGATGTTTTTCAGGGCATGGCTTCTATTTTAGCAGAAAAGAAGAATTATAAAGAATCTTTATGGTACTCCTATCAATCGTACAAACTTGACCGCACAGACAACTCATCCAAAATGCTAAATCTAGCTTGGTCTTATCTGAATGCCGACTCAATTAAACAATGTGATGCTCTTCTGAACACAATACAAACAAAAAATCTCTCAGAGTTATACACAGCTTATTATTTACGACATTTAGCTGCGATAAAGAAACATGATTATTCTAAAGCCATTTCATTTGCGGACTCTGCATACCACTATATAGAAGAAATGTATGGTAATGCGCTGAATAATAAGGATAAGTACTATACGTCCTTGGTTGCCAATCAATATGAATTAGGTATTAGCGAGGGGAAAAACAATCTGCTAACATGGGTTATTGGCTTGATAGTTTTTTCCGCAATAGTCGTTGTAGCTTTTATTGGTTATGCCTTCCAGCAGTATAAGCTTAATGCTAAAAGAAAAATTAAAGACGAGAAAGAGGAACTTGAAATGGAGGAAAAAATGCATGAGGAAGAAATGCGGCATAAAGAAATTCAGCTTACAACCATGCGCAGCTACCTGCTCAAGAAAATCAATATAGCACAAAGGATTGAGGAAATACGTGGAAACAAAAAGGACATCGTCGTTCTAACGGAGGAGGATTGGGAAGAAATTAGGATGTTTGTTGATAATGTGGAGGGTAATTTCATTTCAAGGCTAAAGAAGCAATTTCCAAAATTAAGTGATGAAGATGTTAAGTTCATGATTCTTATCCGCCTTAAAATGTCTTCCAAGGCTATGGGGTTGATTTACAATATCAGCGAAAAGTCAATCCGTCAAAAGCTTTTCGTGTACAAGTCAAAAGTAGGTTTAGAAAGAGAAAATAACCAATCATTGAGGTCTTTTATTGAAGCCTTTTGATGCCCAAAATGCAGAAATAGACATAGAAAGCAGAAGGAATATAGTTAATTTTTTGAATGTCAATACTATACGTTGATGTCTGTAATTGAAGAAATAGACATAAGATATTTTGATGCTCTGAATAAACACACTAACTTTGAAAGCGAAAACAATAAAAACAGACAATTATGAAAAAGATTTTTCTCTTTCTGTTGATGTCGTTGGTCATTTCTCCCAGCCAAGCAAGCGGAATAAACGTAAAGAGGGAGGCAACAACTCCTAAAGGAGGTATGCGTATGCCATCTATAACGCGAGTATCTGCTGACTATGATGATGGGCACATAACTGTAGATGTGAAAGGGTACACTGGTGGAGTTCAAGTTATCGTTAGTGATTCCCAAGATAATAATGTGCATGGTAAGGAATGGACCGATGCTCAGTGGGATGCATGGTGCGACCAATATGACAAGTTCTGCTAGAAGAATATTATATTCTTATCAAAGCAAGTATTGATCATAAAAGAAGTAGTAAATGAACTATGTGTAAGCTAGCACACATAGTTCTTAAACTTAAAGGGATGCAAATGAGACACATTGGATTACTATTAGTCATTATTTTCAGTTTGTCCGCTTATGCCGCCGATCATCCGGTGAAAGCATTAGAACCGGCTGTGGCCGAGGTCGTATACAAAAGGACAAAGTGCCTTGACACAACAAAAGTGGGCATAGACTATAGAATCGACTTGATGACGCTAAAGGCCGGCAAGAGCGCAAGCGCTTTTTATTCCGACGACAGAAGGCGCTTCGACTCTATCTGCGAAGAGCAACCGGTATATGGCATCAAAATCATGGAGGACTTCGATGCTTTCGAGAGGGTAGCCCGCTATGACAAGGAGGTCATTTTCAAGAACTACCCTATTGGAGAGAACACCGTGTTGCAACGCTATGATCTCGACAACTGGATTTACACTGAGCCAAGGGAATTGCCACAATGGACAATGGTCAATGACAGCACAAGAAACGTATGCGGATATGATTGTTTCAAGGCAGAGGCAACTTGGCGTGGCCGCATGTGGACAGCGTGGTATGCGCCCGAGATACCTCTCTCTGACGGTCCTTGGAAACTTGGCGGACTGCCCGGACTGATTCTCATGGCGTATGACAGCAGGATGCATTATGTTTATGAGGCACAGTCGATCAAGTTCACAAACATCGGCAATGTAGAGTACTTCAATTATTTTTTCAAAAGTCTGAAAACAGAACGGACTAAGGGACTCACGCTCCGGCGCAAAGCCTTGGGTGAAAGCATCAAGAACAAAATTGTCGCTTCCGGGGCGTTTGGTATCGACCGGAAGAACGTAAAGCAGGATGCCGGACGGCCGCCACACACCAACTACGACTTTGAGGAGACCGACTATCCACACAAATAACAGCAGAAAAAGGAAGAAATCATGTTCAAGCAAATTCTCTTCACACTGTTGCTGTTAGTGGTAAGTCAGCTACACGTTTCTGCCCAGAGCCGTGGTGTTTCAGGACGTGTCGTTGAGAAATCAAGCGGCACGGGCATAGCCATGGCCAATGTCATCGTCAAAGATCAGAGCGAAAAAATCATCACCTTCGCCACAACAGACAGCATTGGTGCTTTTGCTCTGTCGGTTGGCGATGCTTCTGGTATGACGGTCAGCGTGAGTGTACTCGGTTACAAAAACTATTCTGCACCGCTCACGCATACAGCCCAACCGCTTGTCATTGCTTTGGAAGACGGTGCGCTACAGCTCAAGGAAGTAACCATACACGGCTCAAAAATCAGAGAACAGGGCGACACGCTGACCTACAACGTGGCATCCTTCGCGCAAAAGCAAGACCGCACCATAGGCGATGTTCTCAAGCGGATGCCGGGAGTTGCTGTGGACAAAAGTGGAAAGATACAATATCAAGGACAGGACATCAATAGGTTCTACATCGAGGGCAGCGACCTGCTCGGCGGAAAATACGGCGTAGCAACTAACGGCATCTCCTACAACGATGTCGGCTCGGTGGAGGTCATGGAGAAGCATCAGCCCTTGCGCGTGCTTTCCGGAGTGAGTTTCAGCGACCGTGCCGCTATCAATCTACGGTTGAAAAGCAAATCCAAAGGTACATGGCTGACCAACGGACATCTTGGCGGTGGTTATTCCACACAACCCGAAGAAGGATTATGGAACGCAGAAGTTTTTCTGATGAAGGCCCAAAAAGGCTACCAGTCTATCACCACTCTGAAAAGCAACAACACAGGAGAGAGTATTATTGGGCAGGCCCAGGACTTTCTTGCCGACAGCAGACTGGCCGGCATCAAAAGCTACATCAGGCTGGAACTGCCTTCTATCCCCACCTTTGGGTCCCGGCGCTCGTTGCTCAATCGCAGTCACCTTGTCTCTACCAACCACTTATGGAAGAAAGGAGTGTATGAGTTCAAGGCCAACGCCGACTACTGCTACAACCGCGAGGAATCGACCTCTTCGTCTGTGACACAATACTATCTGCACGACGGCAACAAAAATATTACTGAGGACAACACCGGAAAGAAACACGACAACAAACTGACAGGGGCGCTGACCATCGAGGCCAACCAGACAAGATACTATTTGAGCAACACGTTGAGGACCGAACTGTCGTGGTCAGACATCTCCACAGCGATGACCGGCACGTTGCCCAACCATCAAGACGGACGTCTGCCGGATCATTATGTCGTCAACCAGCTGCAACTCATCAAGCGGTTCGGCAAGAACCTCCTTGTTTCATTTTTCTCTCTCAATGAGTGGGAAAACAGTCCGCAAAGCCTGACGGTGACCGTAGCCGACGAGTCTGCAAAAGACTTCCACCAACACATAGGCGACCACGCCTTCCACTCCCGTGAATACGCTGAGTATTCTTTTCTCTTCCATCATCTGAACATATCACTTGAAGGAGGAGTGGAGGCAAACTTCAGACACATGGGCAGCGAAGTGCATGGCTTAATGAACTTGGAAGATTCTGTGTTCAACGACGTGACGACAAACTACCTGAGCATGCAGTTATCGCCCAAAATAGAGTATGCCATTGGCCAGTTTGTGATCACAGCCCGTGATCCCATGAGCTTGACGCGTTATTTCTTCAACCAGCGAATTGGCAACCAATCTGAATGGCTCCATGCTCCGTCACTAAAGATCAGATGGCAACCGACGGGCCGCCTGTCCTTCTCCGTCAGAGCCAGCACCAATAAGTCTCCCATAGACTTGCACGACATTCACGATGGGTTGATGGCAAGCAACTATCGCTCGTGGTATCGCGGCTCAGACTGCTTCTATACCAGCAGTGGCAAAGGTCTGGACGGCAATGTCGCCTACCGCAATGGAGCACAAGGATGGTTTGGCAATGCCTTTGTGTCCAAGTCATGGACCAACTCGCCTTATCAGCAGGCGCAAGACTTCCGAGGCAATGACATCATATACTCATGGGAGTCTAACAATACTTCTGCACAAAACGTAACCGCACTGGCCAACATAAGCAAGACGCTCGACTTCATCCGTGGTGTGATAGGCTTTACAGGCGCTTATAGACATTCTCGCATAACAATGCTTTCCGACGGCGTACCGACACTGACAAGACAAACCACGTATCGCTATGGAGGCAGACTGAATGGCAATGTGAGCCGTTGGCTCTTCCTTTCATACGAGGGGATGTTATCCATTTCCAAACTTGGGATGAACAACGTCTCTCAGCGTGCCCTCCACAATGCCCTTCACCAATTCGGCATGACAGTCACGCCAATCAGCAAACTCTCTATAGAGGGCGGAATGGATTATTATCATAACCAGGAACTCAGCGGCAACAAGCAGAACTTCTGCTTTCTTGACGCGAAGTTCACATGGGCTCTCTCCAAAGTGGCCGACATAGAGTTCTCTGCCACGAATCTCTTGAACAAGAAGACATACAGCTACACCACTTATGGCGATCTCGCCTCATTCTCCTCCACACGCTATCTGAGAGGCAGAGAAGTGATGGTGACCATATATCTTAAACATACATAGACGCGGAAATACCCCCCCCGTTTACTTGTATGGCAACTATAAATTACCTAACTTTGCAATAGGAACACGAAAATATTTTGATATGAAGAAGTTGTTTTTACTTTTTTCTGTAGCAAATACTATATTGCTCCTTTTCCCAATGGCCTTGATGGCACAGCAGACGCATGTACTGGAGCCAAGCATCATGGAAGTGGCTTACCATGAAATATCCGGCAAATACAATGATGACTACGCGTTGCGTGTGGGAAAATCAATGAGCCAATATTTCAGTTATCATAAACTGCGCGATGACTCATTAAGCAGCAATGCACAGACATCCATGATCATTCTTCAGGAGATGCTTGATGAGGCAAACAATAGAAATGATGCCTCCAAACAAAGGGCGAGTGGTCCGGACCACGGCGACTATTTCTATAGAAGCCAAGCCAACAATACCTTTGACACATATACCAGTTTTATGGGACAAGGGTATAAGATCACTGAACCCATACCCGTACAGGATTGGAACATCGTCACGGACAGCACGCGCCAGATTCTTGGCTACAACTGCTGCATGGCTACGACAACCTTCCGTGGCAGACAGTGGACGGTCTATTATACAGAGGACATTCCCGTGCCGTTAGGACCTTGGAAGCTGGGTGGTCTGCCAGGATTAATATTGTTTGCGGAAGTCAAAGGATTCATCACAATTGAAGCTTCTGGCATTAAGACCAAGAGTACATCGCCCGTCACTTTCTATAACTTCCTGAACAAAAAATACGAAGCCATTCAGCGAGACGCTTACATCAAAGAAAGAAGCAATCCCAAGGCATACCCCAAGAACACGATTGTAATTCCCCAAATGGAGCTGCAATGAAGATGTTGAAGATTATCTGTTTGCTCATCTTTCTGTCAGCCTTGTCAGTTTCCGCACAGACTGTAGTCACAGGCAAAGTCGTCGATGATCACGGAGAACCTTTGCCTTCAGTCATTATCAAGCGATATACGCAGGGACATAAGTTGGGCGGATATGCCAGCAGTGCCAGCGACGGATCTTTCAGCATTAAAGCAGAGGCTGGGGATTCGTTGATATTCAGCATGCTTGGTTTCAAAAACCAGCATATTGCCGTCAGTAGCAACATGAAACCGCTAACGATCAGAATGAGCGACGGCGCAATAGAGCTGCGAGAGGTGAAGGTAAAGTCGGACAAAGTGCACGAGCATGGCGACACCATATCTTATATTGTAGGTGCTTACGCCAACGGCAATGACCGGAGTATCGGCGACGTGATTGCGAAGATGCCCGGTTTCGACGTGGACAAGAGTACTGGCAAAATCTCTTACGAGGGCAAGCCGATCAGCAAGTTCTATATAGAAGGCCTTGACATGCTTGGCGGTAAGTACGGTACAGCCACCAACACGCTGCCGCAGGGCGAGGTGGGCTCTGTGCAGGTCTTGCGCAACCATCAGCCTATCCGAGTACTGGAAGACTTCACGTTTACGGACGATGCCGCCGTGAACATCAAGATGAAGAGCAGTGCCAAGACCCATTGGGTGACATCGTGGAAGGCCGGCGGAGGATATGGCAGCGCACACGACGGCTATGACAAAGGTAGATGGCTCTTTGAGGGATTCGGCTTGAGGTTGAAGTCGGACCTACAGACGATGCTGACCTACAAGACCAACAATACGGGTACGGATGTCAGCCGTGAGTCGACAAACCTATTCAGTCTTGACGAATTAATGGGTGAGCAACCTAAGAGTTTCATCAAGCTCTCCGTTCCCACAGCGTCAGGTCTTTCCCGTGAACGCAGTCTTCTGAACCGTAGCCATACCTTTACGGCGAATGTCATGAAGCGTATCAGCGAGGATTCACAGATAAACTTCCAACTTGTCTACAACAACGAGCGGGACAAGGCATGGGGAAGTCAACGGATGGAGTATGTCCTGACGGATGGCAACCGTATCATCAACAATGATCTCTCCTGGCGGTCGAACAGCAACAACCTTTATGCCCTGCTGAAATACGAGCATAACTCTGCGAAGAGCTATCTTCGCAACTCGCTCTCCAGCGACATGACGTGGCTGTCGCAGCATCTCAATGAGACTGGTACGCACTCGCATGCTCAGCACTCACTGCTGCCGGTGTTTGACTTCCGCGACAATCTCTACGTCATCCGCCGCTATGGCAACACGTTGATCTCGTTCTATTCCAACAACAGTGTCCAGCAGCGTCCTCAGCATCTGTATGTCGACTCCACCAAGCAGCAGAACTTGTTACAGCGGTTCTACTCCACCGACACGTATGCTTCCGGTGGATGGAAGTTGGGACTGCTTAGCCTAAGCATGAAGTTTGGTGTAAAAGGTTTGCTGCGCTACCTCACAGCCAATGCCTACGGCCTGCCGGACTCCATTGGCACGACAACCGGAAAGAGTCATTTTGGCTATGCCAAGCTATATGCCAGTCCGCAACTGGAGTACAACGCCAATGATTTCAAATTATCTCTTTCCGCACCTGTTGAAAGCTCGCATTACAAATACAGTGAGGACACAGGCAGAAACCGATTAGACATTTCTCCGTCGCTGCATATCCGTTGGGATGCCACCTCCCGGCTCACCATGAACGTTCACGGCAGCTATAGCGTAGAGCCGCTGGACTTCAACCGCTTCTATGGCTCACTGATCATGCAGGACTATCTCTATCTTAACCAAGGCTATGCCGGATATGATGTAGCCAAGAGTAAGACGGTAAGCTATTCGCTATTTTACCGAAACAGCTTGAAGGGCACGCATTTCATGGGGCACGTCTCCCGCTCGTTCGACACCACGCCGTATACCTTGTCGCGCGAGTTCTCCGGTGAATATATCATCATAGGAACGATTCCCGTCAAGACGAACAGCAACAGTTGGAACTCTACGCTGATGTATCAGCAAGGACTGCCCTTCCTCAACGGAAAGTTCACCTTGCGCGGACTCTACAGCCACACGGACTCGAAGATGTATCAGGATGGTAGCGTTTCACCGGCAAAATACAATGCACTCAGCACCAAGGCATCGCTGTATCTCTCCCCTTACACCGACATGTCCATCGACTATTCTGTGCAATACGCCTACGACGACATGCTTCCTGAGAACGGCAACAAGTCTTCGTTCAACAACTGGCAGCACACGGCAAAGATCATCATACCCGCCGGCAAACTGCGTTTTACCCTCAAGGGTGAATATGACCACAATCAGCTGATGCCGTCGAAATACAAGGACATCTTCTTTGCCGACGCAATCATCGGACTCACATCCAGACATATCGACTATGAATTGGGCCTGAGTAATCTGCTTAACGAGAAGTCCTATGTCCGTTCCACCGTTGCCAACCTCACAAAGATGCGCTCAGAGACCATTCTTCGAGGCCGGGAACTGTTGCTGACACTTGTGTATAAACCATAACATAATATAATATATGGAGCTGATCAGGCAATATGATTCCATGCAATGTGGCATTGCATGTCTGCAAATGATTTGTAGACATTATGGCCGAAATTATTCATTGAGACAACTATCCTTGATTGCCCTTATATTAGGTATTGCCTCTGTTTCTGCAAAAGCCCAGAATGTCACAGAGACTCCTGCTGACAGTATCCAGTTGAAGGAGGTGGTTGTCACGCAGCGTCTTGTACGCCACGAGGCGGGGAAGAATATTGTTAATACACTCACGCTCCGGAAAGGCAAGACAAATCTTGTAGAGTTACTGGGTGATATCCCTGGGCTTTTGGTTAATGAGAGTGATGAAAGTATCCATATTCAAGGTAAGGAAAGCATAAAGGTTATGCTGAATGGTAGGCTGAAGAATATTTCCTCCGATGATATCTATAATTTCCTCCGTAGCCGTCCAGCTTCCAATGTCACAGCTGTGGAAATAGTTAAAGTGCCGGGAGCAAAATATGATGCATCGGGCAATTATGGCATCTTGAATATAATTACCGAGCGCAGGCAGGATTACTTAGGCGGTGATATAGGTGAGGAGTTCTCTTATGGGAAAAAAGGAAGCAATAACGCAAGGGCAAGCTTGAATTACAGTCATAAGAGGATAGAAGCTAATTTGACTGGCAGCTGGAACTTGCGAAATGACAGAATACGTGAGAAAAGCGAATCCTTCTTTACAGATATGTCGAGAGTGTCATCGATGACTAATTCTATCCACAACCGGGATTATCGGCTTTCGGGTATGATGGACTATCATATTGACAGTTTGTCAGTTTTCAGCTTTGATGTTTCTTATTCAAATGATTGCCGAAAATCCAATGCTGTAATCGATTTTTATTCTCTTGGAGATGTTGTCACCATTTTAGAGAATGGTCAGACCTTGTCAAACACACGAACTCCCAGACGAAATCTTAATATGAGCTTTTATATAGACCGGAATTGGAGCGAGGATAAAAGTATAAAGTTCAATTTGGATATCTTCAACTATAAATACACCAACAACTATAATTACAATTCTTTGATCCTCCATGCTATGGAGAATACACAGACAACTGACGACCTAGTAAATCATGGGTTTTCCCATTTGAGGGGATTAAGCGGAGCCCTCGATTACACGACGTTATTGTCCTGGGACATAAATCTTAGTGTGGGACTGAAAGCCCATGTCACCTCTACCAAGAATGACTTGTCGTATGAACTTTC
>Ga0256407_10006232_pt1 | contig 18553 bp, 11 predicted proteins | sample RumenRJG_04DNA_FD_193489 | JGI IMG/M metagenome (GOLD analysis project Ga0256407, IMG submission 193489) | Bovine rumen microbial communities from Lethbridge, Alberta, Canada - RJG_04 | ecosystem: Host-associated > Mammals > Digestive system > Stomach > Rumen | place: Canada: Alberta...
ATATTTTTAACACTTCTTTTTACAGCGACAAATTTGAGGACATTCCGGGATTTGAATTTTTTGAGGAAGAAGATATATTAAATAACGACTTAAACAACACTCCTCATACTTTTAAAGATATCAGAAACCTTTTAACAAAAAACTATTTTATAACCAATAAAATCTATAAAAAACAATTCTTAGAAGAAAATAATATCAGATTTGTTGATAATAAAATTGCTTCAGAATATTTATTTAACGTGCAAGCCCTAATAAAAGCAAAAAATATAATAATAACTCCCGAAGCATATTGCAGACATCGTTTTAATCAGCATATAGAGGGTTCTGATACCGAAAAGGTTTTTGATATTTTTTATATAAACCACGAGATTTTTAATTTTCTAAGCAAAGAAAACCTTATGAATTATTATCTTATGGAATTTTTCAACTTTATGTGCAACTCTTATCCTTCGTATTACAAAATATGCCCTGAAAACTTAAAATACAATTATTTTGAAACCATGAGAAATGATTTATTAGGATTTTATAATATAATGCCGCAAGGAGCAAAAGATTTCCTTAAAAACATAAAAGAAGCAGAGTTTATGCTGAATTCTTCTTTTGAAGAATTTAAAGAAAAATATTCCGATAACGATTAAATTTTTAAAAAAGAAGAGGAACGGTTTTTCCGTTCCTCTTTCTTTTACTCTTTATTGTATTAGTAATGAGCGCCTGCAGAACCACCACCACGGCCACGCATAAATCCTTCCATAAATTGAGACATAGAACCTGTCATTCCGGGAGCAATAGTCCAGTTATTAAAGTGGTTAGAATCAGTGTTACCGTCCTGCCATACTAAGCCGCTACCTGTTTGTCCCACAGCCCAACCATTTGCTCCGGCATCATAGAAGGAATTTCCGGTGTAATTTACATATCCTGTAGGATTGTTGTAGTGACTGTTGTTTCCATTATTACTTATTTTCTGTGCGGCGTGATTTTCTGTATTTGTTTCATATTTTGCAATTATTTCATCTACTGACGCTCCATTTAATAAGTCTGCAAATGCCTTTTGAGCACTATCACCTGTCAAACTTGTTCCCCAACCGTCTTGTTGTAGTTTCTTCCAATCAAGAATTCCGTCATTATTCATATAGTCTTTAATTACAAAGGTTTCATTATTTTTATTAGTTACGGAAGTAAGTTCGAATCCACTATCGGTGCCGGCATCTGCTTTATAGTTATATGTATTGCCGGATGGGTCAACCATTGATTTAGCAATTTTCTTGCCACTTTTCGGATCAATTTTGTCTGTAATCAAATTACCTTGTTTATCCCTATTGGTTATATATATTGCTGAAGGTGCAATACCATCTCCTTCATATTCCGAAACCAAACTACTTATTAAATTACCTTTTTTGTCATAGTTATTCGATGTAGTAGTTCTTGTTTTTATATTGCCGTCTTTATCATATTCTATTTTATTTTCGGCAGAAAGTTGACCGTCTTTGTATTTTGCTTCTATACTTACGCTGCTTGCAATTTTTCCTTCTTTATCGTAAGTTGTCCTGCAATCCGATATAGATACAATTTTGCCGTTTTCATCAAATTTTGTTTCTGAATTTTGCAATACCCTTCCGTTAGCATCGTATAAATAATTTGTGCTTCCGATACGTTTTCCGTTTGCATCATATTCAACACGTTCTTCTTGAGTTATATTTCCGTTTGCATCACGGAAAATTGTTGCTGTTGTGACTTCCTGACCGTTTATATTTTGTTTTTCGTAAAATACATCTTCTTTGCTTTGTTTGTTATGTACAATTTCATATTCGGTCGCATTGTGATTATAATCACCTTCATAGGTTTTTATATCTTTTTCATAATCGATTCCTGCTTCTGCAAGAGCCTGTTTTATTTCTTCGTCAGATAAATCTTTATTTAATAATGAATTATAGAAATCCATTTTTTCTTCTTGGGTCATGTTATTTGTTAATTCATCATTTTCCCAATTGTGTAAACCATCTTCATTTTCAGCATTAATTATTTCATTACCGTTTAAATCTACGCCGACAGGAACAAACGGATCTTCTTCATTATTATTTATATTGTTATCTTCTTGTATAATCCATGCGTTTGTTTTGGCATCATATACGGCGATGTTTCCATAGCCATCATCAACTACTTCACCATCTTTTGGTTCGGTGTTAACTACGACCCATTGTTTATTTGCTTTGTCAAATATTTCGGCGTTTCCTGTTTCCTTATTTATTCTTGTTGCACCGTCTTTATATCCGTATCCGAATAATTTACCCAATAAAGTCGGTTTTTCTTTTGTACCAAATGCCAATTTTGCAAGAGAACCAAGGAATGTAGTATTACCGTCTTTATCGGTTAATCTGGTTGCATGAGTCCAGAGTTTACCGAGAAAATCAATACCTTTTCCTATTATATTTCTATTGCCTTCTTCTCCGCCAATTGCGGTATTAAGTTTTCCAAGGAATGTTTCATTTCCGTCTTTATCTTTTGTTCTTGTTATCTGAGTAAAGAAGTTACCAACTCCATCTATAATTTTTCCTGCAAAATTTCTGTTGCCTTCTTCTCCACCGACTATTGTATTTAATGATTGGAGTAATGCATTTATTTTACCGTTTAATGTATCTTCTTTGCCGACATTTTCTGCTATCAGTTCCCAAGAATCAACAACGAAATCTCTGACATATCCTAAGACATGTTTATGATCTTCTTCTCCAAAGAGGAAGGTGTTTATTTTTCCGAGCAATGTATCATTGCCTTCTTCATCTTTTAAATGTGTTACTTGAGTCCAACCTTTATCGATAGAATCTCCAATTTTATCTATTGAATCTGAGATTTTAGCAATTATATTATTTTCAACAAAATCTTCAATTTTATCCATCACTGTTTCTGTGTGGCTAGCAATGACAGAACCTTCTTTACCTCCGAAAATATTAACAGCTTTATCCATATCTTCAGAGTTTTCCGCTCTTGTAAGACGGTCATAGCCCATCATGTTGATTTCGCCTGCTTTTCCGTTTTTATCAGTATAACTGTAACCGATTTTAAGGCCTTCATCATCTTTAATAGGAATTAAGGTATAATTACCAAATTTTTCAGTTTCATCAATCAGACCTGTTGCTCTGGTTATATTATTACGTATCTCAGCTTTTTCTTCTTCCGATAATTTTGAATTATTAAGTTGGGCAAAGGTTTCTTGTACACCTTTATATCCATTATTATTAACTGTTGACGGAGTATCTTGAGCAGGAGCATCTTGAACCGGAGCATCTTGAACCGGAGCATCTCCACGTGTAGCAGCCCTTACAGTTGCAGGTGCTTCAGTTTTAGGTTCCGACACTATTTCCATATCAAGTTCAGGCTTGGTTGCCGTTACAGGTTCAGGAGCCTTTTCAGCAACAGGCTTCGCTTCTGCTTTCGTTACAGGTTCAGTAGCCTTTTCAGCAACAGGCTTTGCTTCTGCTTTCGTTACAGGTTCAGTAGCCTTTTCAGCAACAGGCTTCTCTTCTGCTTTCGTTTCTTGTTCGGGAACCTTCACAGGAGCAGGCTCTTGTTCTTGTTTAGGTGCTACTTCTACAATAGTGTTTTTATTATCATTTTTTTTACCGATTTTATCTGGATCAAATTGCTCAACATCAAGTGTCGCACCTTGAGCAATTTGTACGTTATTAGTGTCGTTACTTTTCACATCTTGAATAACATTTTCAGCCGCTATCTGGGCTTTCCCTTTAATTTCTTGTATTTTTTCCGCTTTATTGACCTTGGTTTTACCAATAAGTTCTTTATTGAACTTTTTTCCCGGTTTCGTGATTTCAAAATCTGGCATAAAATACTCCTATCAATATTACTTGCTAATTAAAATACTATTAATATAAAATTCGTGTTGCAACTATTAATTGTTACAACTCGCTTAACAAAACTAACTATATTCGTTAATGTTAAATTATTCTTCTTATTTTACTTTTACTTTTCCTTTCACTTTACAGTCAAAACTCGTATTCAAATCTTATTATCGACATTTTTTTTAAAAACTTTAAATTGAAAATTTACATATGTTTACAATTACAAAAAGTGCAAATTTATTATTTTTAGGTGTTTTTATAATTATTCATATCTCAATGCATCAATAGGATTTAATAAAGATGCTTTGTATGCGGGATAATATCCGAAACCGATACCGACTATTGCGGAAAATAAGAGTGACATTAATATTGAACTCAAAGTTATAGAAGCAGAAACTTCTTCAGAGAAAAAACGTATAGATTCCGCACCGATTATGCCGACAACAATTCCTATCAATCCGCCAATCATCGAAAGCAAAAACGACTCAAGTAAAAATTGAAGTCTTATATCGTAAATATTTGCGCCGATAGCCATTCTTATACCGATTTCCTTTGTTCTTTCCGTAACGGAAACGAGCATAATATTCATAATTCCTATGCCGCCGACCAATAGAGAAACCGATGCAATTGAAGCAAGTAATACCGAAAAGACTTTAACCGTCGATTGCATTTTTTCTTGAAATTCCGCTGAATTTCTTATTTCAAAATCTTTTTCACGATTTTTGCCGATGTGATGTCTTGCCATTAAGATATCTGTTATTTCTTGTTCCAACGTAGATAAAGATTCAGAATCTTCGCCTTTTACCAAAATCATATTAACCGTTCCCGGAAAATTAGTTCCGAAGACTTTTCTCTGTGCAGTTGTTATCGGAATAAAAACAACGTCATCGTTATCAAAAGGACCTGATTGACCTTTTGCTTTTAGTGTTCCGATAATTTTAAACGGAATATTTCCTATTCTTATTACCCGCCCGATAGGGTCTAAATCTCCAAAGAGTTCCGAAGCAACCGTTGAGCCGATTATCGCAACTTTGGCATAATTTCTGCTGTCTTCGGGCGAAAAACTTCTCCCGTCTCCGATTTCATAATTTTTTATATACAGATAAGACTCTGAAATTCCGTAAACAGTCGAAGCCCAGTTTTGGTTTCCGTACATTAACTGTTTTGATTCGGAAGAGGCTACCGCAACAGAATCAATATTCTCGGCAGTTTTTACTATTTCTTCTGCATCTTTTAAGGTTATTGTAGGTTTTGAGCCGAAACCCTGTCTTACCCCGCCTGATTTTGCCGAGGCAGAACGGATTGTCAGGATATTTGAACCCATAGATTCCATATTTGCCTGAACTTTTTTGCTTGCACCGTTTCCTATCCCGAGCATTATGATAACCGCACTTACACCGATAATAATACCGAGACTTGTGAGTGCAGACCTCATTTTGTTTATTTTAAGCGAATTTGTCGCCATTTTTAATGTTGATTTAAAATCTATCATAATTATGCCTTCACAATGTCGCTTTCAATATTTCCGTCCTTGAATTTTACAACCCGCTTGCAATATTCGGCAATATCAGGTTCGTGAGTTACCAAAACTATTGTTTTTCCGTGTTTTTCGTTAAGACTTACAAAAAACTCCATAATTTCAATACTCGTCTTTGTATCAAGATTACCTGTCGGTTCATCTGCCAGAATAATCGGTGCATCATTTACAATTGCCCTTGCAATTGCAACTCTCTGCTGCTGACCGCCTGACATTTGATTTGGCATATGATTTTCTCTTGCCGAAAGTCCTACGATTTCAAGAGCGTGTTTTGCTCTTTTTATTCTCTCTTCTTCCTTTATCCCCGCATAAATCATCGGTAATTGAACGTTATCAAGGGCTGTTGTTCTTGAAATAAGATTAAAACCTTGAAAAACAAAACCGAGTTTTATATTCCTGATTTTTGAAAGTTCATTCGAATTTAAAGTACTTGTATCAACGCCGTCCAAGTAATATTTGCCCGAAGTAGGTTTGTCAAGGCAGCCTATCTGGTTCATAAAAGTAGATTTTCCGGAACCTGATGCACCCATAATCGCAACAAATTCACCTTTTTTAACACTCAAAGACACTCCGTTCAAAGCATTGAAAGAAGTATCTCCCGTTTGATATGTTTTATAAAGATTTTGTACCTCTATTACGTTGTTCATTTTTAGAATATTCTGTGAGGCATACCGCCCGATTTCTTTTTAAGATTTCTTACTTTTACGAGAACCTGCATTCCTTCATGAATTTCAGGAGATTCAACTTCCGTATAATCGCCGTCTTTTAAGCCTGCTTTAACGGAAATTCTTACGGGTTTTCTGTTTTGTAATACCCAAACACCCTGTTCTTTATATTTTTCCGTATTTCCTTCAGGAACGTACTTTAACGCATCATTCGGAACACATAACAAATCTTGTTTGTCGTGAACAATGATTGATACGTTAGCATTCATTCCGGGTTTTAAAATCTGTTCATCGTTATTTACGGATACTATAACCGTGTATGTCGTTACGTTTGAAACCGTTGTCGGGTTCAGTCTGACCTGAGAAACAACCCCTTCAAAAGTTTCGTTCGGATATCCGTCAAGTGTATATTCCGCTTTTTGACCTTCTCTGATTTTTCCGATATCAGCCTCGGAAACGCTGACTTCAATTTGCATTTTTGTTAAATCTTCCGCAACAACAAATATTTCAGGAGTTTGAAAACTTGCAGCAACGGTTTGTCCGACATCAACCGCTCTCGATACAACAACTCCGTCAACCGGTGAAATTATTTTTGTATAATTCAAGTTCGTTTCCGCAGTTTCTAAATTTGCCGTTGCCTGCTGAATTGAAGCACTCATAGCGGCAAGTTCCGCCTTACTGGATACGTATGTTTTATACGTTGACTCGACTTCGTCTTTTGAAACATAGTGTTTTTTATAAAGTCTTGAATGTCTTTCGTAATTTGCTTTATTATATACAACCTGTGCTTTTACCTTTTCATAATTAGCCCTTGCACTGTTTACATCGCCTCGTGCCTTATCAACAGATGCCTCAAAAAGTGCGGGATCTATCTCTGCCAATAATTGACCTTTTTTTACTTTCGAATTGTAATCAACGTATAATTTATATATTCTTCCCGAAACTTGAGAACCGATTTTTACTGATTGTACAGGATTTATTGTTCCAGACGCTTCTACTGTTTGAGTAAGATTTTTTTTGACTATGGGCGCTATTTTATAATTCTTTGAACTTTTACTTTTCGGAAGAAAAATAATTAACCCTGCCAAAATCACAATTACAATTATAATTATATTTTTTTTATTTTTCATTATCTTACACCAATAGACCTGTCAACCATTGCAAGAACTCTATTATACTGACAAACAACATTTATATACTCTAACTGAGCCAAATAGTACTCGTGAGCTGCCTTTTGAAGCTCTATAAAATTACCCGTTCCAACCGTATATCGTCCGTCTGCAAGTTCAAGATATTCTAAAGCCCTTTCTATTTGATTCAATTTTATTGATATTTCTGCAGGAAATTTTAACATCCAAGCAACCTTATCTCTTACGTCCCACTCGTTATCAATAATATATTGTTCGGTATCATTTTGTGCCATTGCCAAATTGGCTTTAGCCTCTTCTAATTTCGTTTTCATATACATAGCATTAAAGCCGCCGATACCAAGTCTTACACCGATATCAAAAGTATTTGATGTGGTTTGGTTATTATTCATTAAATTGTAGCCTAAATTCAAATCCAAATCAGGATTATACATTCTTCTAATACCTTTGAGGTTTTCTTCTGCGGCTTTTTCAATTAATTTTATACCCAAAAGGAACGGATTTTTTTCTCGAGACTCATTTAAATACCAATCTACATCATGAGGAAGTGCCAAAAAGTCCTCTTTTTTATTTCCTAAAACATTCGCTTTTTTTATACCTTGAGTAAGAATTGTATGAAAATCAGGGTTGTGAGAAGATTTTGATAAATCCGATTCATATTTGTAATCAACAAGAATATTAAAAGTTGGCGTTGGTGCAAGTTTATACTGTTGAGGACAATTAGACCAATACATCACATTTTTGAGAATCATTATTTCCGTATAATAATCGCTTCTCGCTTCTATTAAGGCAAATTTTGCATTATCAAGAGCAACCTCTGCATCAACAACGTCTATTTTGGATTTCAAGCCTTCTTCGTGAAGTGCTTTTGCCCTGTTATACTGTAGTTGCTGAATTTCAACATTTCTTTCGTTTATGAGAACTTTTGCCCAATATTCAAGACATTTATAGTATTCTATCTTTACAACATAAGTGGTATCAACGTATTCATATTCAAGAGCGAGTTTTGCAGCCTCAAGGTTGTATTTATACGCATTCAGCGTAGCATTCATTTTACCGAAATCCCAAATTTTTTGGCTCAAATCAACATTTAGAGAATGATAATTATTTGACCTGTCCCAACGCTTAGCATTTTGAATTATGTAATATCCTGTATTTGCCGAAAGAGAAGGAAAATATATGGATTTAGTTTGTCCTATTCTGCTTTTTGCAGCAAGAACATTGTTTTTAGCCTTTTTTATTTCGGGACTGTGCTCATATGCAAAATTAATACAATCTTCAAGGGTAATGGTATCCCCCGGAGATAATTGTTCTAAATCTTGAATTGCAAATGAAGGAAGACTTATAAATACAAATGATAAAATTAATGCAAAATATTTTATCGAACCATTAGAATTAATTTTAAAATTGTACTTCATAATAAAGATATTATATACAAATGTACAACCTCTGACAACACATGTTGGGTAAAAACTTTTGTATAATTTTTATAATTTTTTGTATAAAAAAAAAAGAGATACTGAATGTATCTCTTTTTTATTTATTGTTTATTGGAAAAATATTATTTTTCTGCTGCGAGTTGATCTGCAAGAGGTGTTTCAATATTTCCGTTCAACTTCTTGCTTATTGATCTCAAGTTTTCCGCAACATTTTCACATTTATCATCCCATACAAAATACTTATTAACAAAGTTTTCTGCAACATTGATATCTTGTGAAAGTTGAACTTGAATAATTTCATCTAACATCTTTTGGCAAGCAGGGACTACTTTATCAACGTTTACGTGAACTTTTCCTTCATCGTTAACATCAATAGCACCTTCTTTGAGTAAGTATTGAGTTTGCATTACGGAACGAACTCTGTGTGCTTGTGACATTTCAGGTTTTGCCTTGAGGAAGTTATCCGTTACGAATGAAACAATGATTTGTTCTCTTTGTTCCGGAGTGTACATTCCTTCTTCAGTCAACATATCAACGAAAGAAATTGAACCCATATCCGCTTTGTTTTCTTCAACGATTGATTGATATTTTCCTAACTTTTCTGTTCCCGAATTTGGTCCTAAAGAGTGAGTGTTTTCATGACCGATTGTAAACCAGTGGTCTGCTTCGGGGTTATAGAATTTGTGTTGTTCGGGATCGAGAACAGCATCTAATTTTTCTTTAATTTTTTCAGGTGTTGCACCCAATCTTATTTGTCTGTGATATACGTTTCTTCTTCCGCCACCGATAGTCAAAGACAATTTGTCATCATTCGGAAGGTTTTCAGCCAATGTAACACCGCCTCTGTATGCACCGCAGTCACCTGCAAGCATCAACAAGTCAACGTCAACCATTGTTTGTTTGCTGTCACCTGTCGGATTGATGTTTTGAACATATTGATCGTTATATGGCATCATTGCAGCCATTTTCGGCAAGAATTGTTTGATTTTCAAAAGGTCATCAGTGCTTTCTTTGTTTACGATACCGACTCTGCAACCTAGAGAGTCTTTTGAATATACTCTAATTCCTCTGTCTTCAAGCATTTTTGAAAGTTTCGGATTTTCTGAAATGCTTGATGACATTGTATCGTCATAACATTCACGAGTGATTGTGAATTCTAACGGAGTATCTTGTAATGTTGCCCATTTTTTGTCTGCATAAGCATCTGCCATCGGATCAGCAACTCTTAATGCAGTTGCCTGTAACTTCATATATTCTGCAAAATCAGCATTTGTTGAAGTTTCTGCCGCTTTATCCAATTCGTCAGCCATTGCTGAAAATTCTTCTTTATAAATTTCAGTATAATCTAATGCTTCGAGTTTTTCTCCGTTTCTTACAACAACTGAACGTTGGTTCAAGATTTGTTTTACTTCATCATCTTCACCGTTTTCCAACATATTGATTAATATGCCGTGAAATTCTTCGGTTGATAAATCTGAAGGATAGAAACCTTTTCCTTCGGGTTCAGGCATGCCTTTTGCAAGTTCTACCATATTTGATTCGGTATCAATTGCATTCATACCTTTTTGAGCATTAAACAACTTCAATGTCATTTCTGCATTCTTATCACCTTGTGCAACTTTTTCTTCTAAAAAGTTCTTAAACGGAATATTTTGTTCGTTGTCTAATTTTAAGTGAATATTTTCAAGAATTTTACCTGCTTTAACAAGGTGCTTCAAAGTTTCTTTATCGCCCGGTTCAAGATTTTCATATTCGGGTGCGCCGGGTTTTAACATTGTAGTTACGGGCAATGCATCTTTACTTGTTCTCTTTTCAAGTTCTTCCGTTGATAAATTCAATTCAAATTTTGGAGTTTCTTCTTTTCTAGGAGTTATTGCAACTCTGTTAATGCTTGCAAGAGAATTTAAACCTGACATAACTTGTTCAGAACGGTCTTCCATCGGTTCTGCTTCGGCTTTTTTAACTTCTTCTGCCGCTTTTTTGTTTTGTAATTGAGATAATCTAATCAGGTTCATGTTGTCTGAAATGTTGCCTGCCATTTTATAATCCTTTCATAAATACATTTAAATTCTGTTTGCTACAAAATCCCTAAAAAAATTTTTTGCCGAATTTGTTATTAACAACAGAATAATTATATCCTTTTTTTTCTTTTGTGTTACCGATTTTAGCCATTTGTAACAATTTTTTCAAAAATTTTAACAAAACTCTGAACAGATTATTGAGGACGATTTTTTAAAATTAAATCGCACAATTCTCTTACTGCACCTCTTCCGCCGTTCTTTGAGGAAATAAATCTGCTTGCTTTTACAACTTCGGGAACTGCGTCATGCGGACAGCAAGGTAATCCGACCTTTCTCAAAACGCCCAAATCAGGTAAATCATCGCCCATATAAGCTATTTGTTCATATTTCAATTCAAAATCATCAACAACCTCTTCAAGAGCACGTTCTTTATTACGTTGTCCTTGGTATATTCTGGTAAAACCCAAAGATTCAAATCTTTTTTGCACCATATAAGACTGTTTAGCGGTAATAATAACTGTTTTTATTCCTGCTCTGTTCAGCATTACAAGACCTTGACCATCTTTTGCATTAAAAGTTTTGTACTCTTTGCCGTCTTCATCAAAAGTCATGCCGCCGTCTGTCATAACTCCGTCAACATCAAACATTGCAACTTCAATTCTCGACGCTGCTTTATTAAGTTCACTTTCTTTCATTTTAAGCAACTCCCGCCTTCAATAAATTGTGAATGTGTATCAAACCTGACGGTACTCCTTTTTTATCACAAACCGCAATACAGGTAATAGAATATTTTTCCATCATTGCAAGCGCCTTTACCGCAAGTTCTTTTTCAGAAATTGTTTTTGGATTTTTTGTCATAACATCATCTATAATAATATGCTCAACATCTAAATGTTTCATAAGAACACGTCTTATGTCACCGTCTGTCAAAACCCCTGTCATAACACCGTCTTTATTTGTAATAAAGGCACAACCGAGTTTTTTATCGGTAACCGTTTTAACAACATCAAGAAACTTCTCGCCTTCGTGCGCAATTGGGAGTTCCTGTCCCTTTATCATCAAATCACCGACAGTATAAAGAATACCTTTTCCGAGAGTTCCCGATGGGTGGAAAAGAAGAAAATCTTCTTCCGAAAAACCTCTTTGCTTCAAAAGACAAATTGCAAGAGCGTCACCCATAGCAAGAGTTGCCGTTGTACTTGCCGTTGGAGCCTTTCCAAGAGGACACGCTTCTTTTTCAACGGAAATATCAAAAATAATATCTGCCCTGTGTGCAAGTGTGGAATTTATATTTCCGACAAATGCTATTAAAGGAACTTCAAATCTTTTTATTAACGGCAAAAGATTAAGTAATTCTCCTGTTTCTCCGCTATTTGAAATAGTTATAACGACATCATCTCTCGTAATAATACCTGAATCTCCATGAGTACTTTCGGCAGGGTGTAGGAAATATGCAGGGGTTCCGGTAGAAGCCAAGGTTGCGGCAATTTTTCTGCCAATATGCCCCGATTTTCCCATGCCCGTAACAATAACTCTTCCTTTTGTGTTGATTATTGTTGATACTGCTTTATCTATATTGTCATTTATTCTGTCCTTTAAAGCCAAAACCGATTCGGCTTCTATATCAAGAACCGATTTTGCAAGGTCTGTCAATGTTGATTTTAATTTTAAAGTTGCCATATTTATCTCCCGAATATATTTTAACAGAAAATATATTCATTTATTACATCAAATGTTCCGTTAAAAAGGGTAACTGCGTCGGAGTATCGTTATTTAAAGAATTTAAAAATTTTGTAATCAATAATGATACCAATTGTGAGTCTGAAGCAGTCAAATCTATAACAAATTCGTTAATTCCCATTTCCTCAAATATATTTATATATTTGCACAAATCGAGAATTTCATCTTTGAAAAAGTGTTTTTTGCCAAAATTATCACCTACAAAAGGATAAATTTTGTGCGAAAAAGTGTCCTCTATTGCATAAATATTGTTTGATTTTTCGTCAATATTCAATTTTGATAATTTGTCCGAAATAAAATTAAAAGTATATAATTCTTGGTTTAAAACCCTTATATTTCCTAAAACGGTGAGTTTTCTGCGAGGAATTTCATCTTCAAGATGTTTTATACAATTTCTTATATTGTTAATATCTCTAAAAGTTGTAAAATCAACTGAAGTCAATGATTTTACCTCATCTAAACTCCTAATCGACATGCTGTTTAAAAGGTTTACACCCGAACCTATTTCAACTTTTATATTTTCTAAATCTTTGTCGTTTGCCAATCTCCAAAAATAGCCCAAATTATTTACGACAATATAATCTTGATTTGAACTAAGGCAAAAATCTTTGATTTCGTCATAAACTCTGTCAAAATCATTTTCAGGCAAAACATGAGGTGTTGAATACTGAAATTTGATGTAGTGTTTATCACAAAAATTCTTTACTTTTGTCATTAATTCAGAAAAACTGTTTTCTGACAAATCACAAGGATTTATTATTTCTCCGTACTCAATTGAATAAACGGGATTAAAGCCGTTCTTTTTGATGTACTTTTCAAGTGCTTGAATTTGAGAAAAAGAACTTAACCTCAGATTAATTTTAGGAATTGAGAATTTTTTATATTCACTTAAAGGAAGAACTTTTTCCCTTCCATGCTTCCATTTGAAAGGCTTTATAAATTTTGAAATTTCGGATTTTTTTCTTTTTGAATTAAAAATTTCCGTAATTAAAGGATTTTTTTGACGAATGGAACCTTCTCCGTGTTTATCGAAAAGTTTTTTATTTTTACCGGAATTTTTTAAAATATTTTCGGTGAATTTTATTTCTTCAAGAATTTCCTCTGATGACTCGAAAGAACCTTTTATGATAACCGAATCAAGCGCTTTAGAAGAAATAATATCTTTAGCACACCATTGAAGATTATTGTTTTCAACGATATATTTTCTGTTCGTGCTTTCTTTTAACAGTTGTACGTTATTAGAGTTAAATTCTTCAGTTAAAACAACTCGGTAATTTTTCCCATAATTTTTAATAAAATTAATTCCTGATAAATTGTGAATATTAAAATGAGAATCCGCAATAATCTCAAAATCCAAAGATAAATATTTTATTGCCTCAAGAACAGAAAAACTGTTAATAAAAATTCCGTCAATTTTTGTATATGTTAAAAATAATATGAATCTTTTAATTAAATCCGTATCTTCTTCTGAAATGTCATGGTTAAAGTTTACAAAAATTTTACAATCGTTTGAATGAGCCGTAAAGATAAATTCTTCTATTTCAGAAAAATTTCCGTAAATAAACTTGTCATGCAAGACATAAAAATTCTTGCAATCAGTTTCTTTTGAAAATATTGAAATATCTCTCGGGCGTTTTACCGGAGCAATGACAAATATATTGTTCACTAAAAACTTATCCTCTGTTCGTACTATTTTATGACAATTAATATGTCCTGTATAATAACTTACAATATAATGTTAACTAAAGGCAGATTATTACAATATATAAAGAATTGTATAAATATTTTACATTTCTTGTATGATATAAATAGAAAACAGATATTGTAGTATAGACTTGATTATTTAACGAGAAATAAAATGTCTGATAATTCAAATAATTGGGAAAATGAAGAATATCAAAACTCCGAAGAGTATGAGTCGGAAGATGAAGTAAGTTACGAAGAAGACGCTTCATCAGATGATGAATACGATGAAGAATACGAAGAGTATGACGAAAATTCGGAATATGAAGAAGAATATTCCGAAGATGGAGAAGTTACCGCATCTGATGATGAATCTGAATACGAAGAGTATGATGAAGAGTCTGATGGTGAAGAATATTCTGAAGATGGCGAAGAAGATGAAGATGAAGAAGACGAAAGTGATGAAGATTCTGAAGAAGAAGCTTTAAAGAAAAAAATTCTCATCGGAGGAATTGCTGCAGTAATTCTGATTGTTCTTGTTGCCGGCGGTTTTCTCGGAATGAAAATGATGAAAAAAAATTCGGAAAACGTTATTGCAAGTATTGAAAATGTTGATGAAACAGGAATCTCCGAAGAAAATCCCGAAATCAAATCCGAGACAATTGTTGACGAAAATGGAGAAGAATTAACAGTTATAGACATAGAAAACGAAGATGCACCGGAATCTTCAGAGGCAAAAAAACCTGTACTTCCAAAAGAAGAAACAGAAAAAACAGCAGAAGCAACTGTTGAAGATAAATCAAATTTAGAAATTGAAGACAGTCCGAAACCTGCTAAAATGTCAAAAGAAAATGATGATACAGTAGATGTTGTAATAGGTGAAGTTGGAAGAAAAAATCCTTTCCTTCCTCAAGGAGTTAAAACTGCAGCAGGGTTACAAAAAGAAAGCAGTTCAACAGGATTTGAAATAATAGAACCCCCTTCACTTGCACCTACAGATTCAAATGTTGCAAAACTATTATCAACAAAAGTAACCGGAATTATGTACGATAACAAAAGTCCTTCTGCAATAATAAACATTGACGGATTAGATCAATTAGTTAAAATAGGCGATGAATTGGATGGATTTTACATTCTTAACATAACAAAAAATAAAGTTATAATACAATCAGATGCAAATATATACAAAGCATCGGTCGGACAACCTTTAAATTCGGAAAAAGTTGTTAATTCTACTGAAATTTCCAATTTAAGAAATAAATTTTACGGTTCAACACACTAAAACAAACCAAAAGGGGTATCTAACATGATAAAAAAAATAAGAGATAAAATTTTTCCGTCAGCAATACTTTCTACAATATTCTTTTCAGGGATACTCGGTTCAAATGTTTTTGCCGCTAATATTGACGGATTGGAAGGATTAACAGATTCAAACGGGGCAAGTGTAACAGCGATAAAAGGAAAAAATATACCTAACGGTAATTCTAAAATAACTTTGTCATTCAGAGATACCGATGTAAAACAGATTTTAAGAATGTTTGCTGATAAGGCAGGTTTGAATATTGTATTTCAGGGTGATATCGAATCCAGAGTAACAATGGATTTGGTTGATACCACTTTATCAGAAGCATTTAACTATGTAATGGAAGCATCAAAACTAACATTCTTTATCCGTAAAAACACAATGATAGTAATGTCTGTTTCAGATGCAAAGACAAGTTCCTTCGCAAGGGACAATATGAGAATTATTCCGATAAAATATGCAGATGCAGCATCAGTAGCTAATTTTTTAAATAAAAATATCTTCCAATCCGGCAAACCCGGTCTTTCCTCGGGAGAAATTGCAGTTACAGATCCGTCTGATAACGCAATTTTACTTTTCGGCTCCGAAGCAGACTATACTATGGCTCAAGCAATTATTACAAAACTTGATAAAAAGCCTGTAATTACCACTTATAAAATTAACCATGTTACACCTAAAGAAATGGCAACTTTACTTTGTGATTCTTTATTTAGCACATCTTCTTCAGATTCAGGCTTATCAAAATTTGCAGGAACATTTACAGGAGCAGCATCAAATGTATTGGAAATTGGAGCAGGAACACTTGCTTGCAAAATGACAAATAAAGCTTCCTCTTCATCAGGCTTAGCATCTTTTAATTCAATTCCGATAACAGTAATGTATAATTCCGGTTTGGGAACCATTAATCTTATCGGAGGTTCAAAAGAGCAAATTCAAATGGTTAATGAATTTATAACTTTACACGATAAGAAACAACCTCAAGCAATTCTTGAATTTCTTCTCGTTTCACTTAACGAAGAAGGCTCTCAAGAATTCAGCAACAACTGGGTTTTTGATAACGGAACATTCCCGGTAAGTTTTACTGATGGTGCATTAAAACTCGGTAAAATATTCTTTATGGGACCAAATGCCGGAAGAAGTCAGGATTTCGGAACAGGAACAAGAAAATTGTACGATGCAATTACTTGGGTTGAAAAAACAGGAAAAGGTCGTCTTCTCCAAAAACCTAAAATTGTTATAACAAACGGTGCAGAATCTGTTATAGACATGACTCAAGACTATGTAGAAAAAGTTGACTCAAACATTTCTTCAAGTGCTGCAACAGCAGGTACCGTATCTACACTCATTGAAAGAACTTACACAATAGGTGAAGACCAAGGTTTAAAAATGACATTGTTACCTTTTATTTCAAGAGACGGTTATGTAACTTTAAATATTAAAGCAGAATACGCAAACCCATATCATACCGAAAAATTAAAAGACGAATTGGGAGAATCATATACAGCCGCTACATTACTTGAAAGAAGAAACTTTACATTAAACTCCGTAAGAGTTAAAAACGGGGAAACATTAATCATTGGCGGATTAATCTATGAAAACGAAATTCAGAATGTAAGCAAAATACCTATACTTGGTGACATTCCCGGATTAGGTGTCTTTTTCAGAAATACTACCAATAAAAAGAATAAAAATGAATTGGTTGTCTTAATCACTCCGAGAATACTTGAGGATACTGAAGATATAATAGATTTATAAAAAAAGGGGAAATCCCCTTTTTTTTTGTTTGAAATAAAAAATTTGTGTTATAATATTTTTTAGATATGCCTATAGTTTTTGAAAATATTAATGATATAGAACAACAAATAGATTACACCACCTTACGAAAATTCAAGTATGAAGATTTTATCGGGAATGGTTTTATTCCTATTGATTTCAAAAATGGTGCATTCAGAGTTGCGATTATACCTGGAGTGAACCAGGAAGAAATTCAATATTTGATAGTACAAGTAGTTTCCGGAGTAAGAACTTTCGATTTTACTCAAATATCAGATTCTGATTTCAAAAGACTTTTATCTATTATAGAAGATCACAATGTATCGCAAAAAGAGATGTCTCAAATAGCGGCAAATGCTGCAAATATGGATTTTGATGAAGTATATACGGGAAAAGGACAACAGCAACCTGCCAAAAAAGAAAATTATGGTGTTTCTGTTCCTGCGTCCTCCGAAACGGAAGAAACGAAACATCAAATTCCTACTGATGCTCCTCAAAAGAAAATCGGAGAAGTCCTTATTGAAATGGGATTGATTACCGAAGAACAATTATTTGATGCTTTGGTTACATCCAAGAAAACCGGAAACCATATCGGTTCAGTACTTGTTCAAAAAGGCTTCATTGCAATTGAAGACTTAAAAGAAGTTTTAGCGGCACAAAGAGGTGTTGAAGCTGCTACCGCCGCTCAATTAAAATTAGACAGAAAAATTTTATCTATTTTACCTGATGATTTTGTTAAATTAAATTTGGTTATACCGATAAAATATGACGGTAAAAATCTTATTGTCGGCATGGTTAACCCAAATAATAAACAAGTTATTAACGACATTGTTTATTTAACAGGGTTAAAACCGAGAGTAATGCTTATTACCCATTATGAATTTTTGAATTGTATTAAGCAATATTACAATGAGTCTAAAAAAGAAACAAACCAATATATTAAAAAGATGGAGCAGGAACTTGTTCAGTTCGGTGTTCAGGAAACATTATGGGAACAAGCCGAAAAAGCAATTGACCAAGATGATTCTGCCGTAGTTAAGTTTGTTAATAAAATTGTCACAGACGGTATCAATATGAGAGCCAGCGATATTCACATTGAACCGAGACTCAACGGATATGCCGTAAGATATCGTATTGACGGTATTCTAAGAGAAATGCTTCAACTTCCTGCAAAAACAGAGTTAGCAATTATTACTCGTTTAAAAGTTATTTCAAAAATGAATATTGCTGAGCATAGAAGACCTCAAGACGGTACGTTCTCAATAAAATACAAAGACAAAAGTTACGATTTCCGTATAAACACAATTCCTGTCGGTGCTCAAGAAAAAATGGTTATCCGTATTCTTGCGACCGCAGAATCCATAGGTTCAACAGAAAAAGAAATAAAATTAAT
>Ga0256407_10006235_pt1 | contig 18552 bp, 18 predicted proteins | sample RumenRJG_04DNA_FD_193489 | JGI IMG/M metagenome (GOLD analysis project Ga0256407, IMG submission 193489) | Bovine rumen microbial communities from Lethbridge, Alberta, Canada - RJG_04 | ecosystem: Host-associated > Mammals > Digestive system > Stomach > Rumen | place: Canada: Alberta...
GAACGAGACAAGGATATACGCAGGAAAAACTTAGTGAGATTTGTGATATAAGTACAGATTACTTATCGCAAATTGAAAGAGGTAAAAGAACCCCTAGTTTCAAAAGAATGGAGTTAATAGCAAAAGCGCTTAATATAGAAGTTTATAAATTATTCATGCCTTTACAATAAATCTTGTTTTAAAAATTTTTGCAACAAATTTGCGACTTTTTGAATTTTTGGCACAAAAAATATGCCCGGCGCGATTTCTCTTGGATTATTGCTTCACACTTCGCAGTCACTCACTTTATTTTGCTTATGCAAAATTATCGTTCGTTTTGCTCCGTATTACTTCGAGTTAGGCTCACTAACGTTCGCCGTCACTCTACGCAAAATCTGCCGAACGTGCAAAAACGGTTCTCAACGTTGACAGACAAAAATTTAAGGCGATAGGTAAAAACCTATCGCCTTAAATTTACGCCCGGCGCGATTCGAACGCGCGACCCTCTGCTTAGAAGGCAGATGCTCTATCCAGCTGAGCTACGGACGCACATCTTTCTATTAACAAATTTATCTTAACATAAAAATTATAATTTGCAATTAATTTCAATTATATTTATCAAAACATATAGTTAAGATAATTTTTTTATAAACATGTGTACTATTTTTGGTATATTTGTTATAATTTTAATATGGTTAAAGATTTGTACAAGTTTGAAGATTGGAATGATATTTCAGAGCACCAAAGAATTGGTGACATTTTGTTGTCTTGCGGAAAAATCAATCTTTTACACTTAGCTATGGCTCTTGATGCGCAAAAATTTCAAAGAGTTCCTTTGGGAGTTATGTTCGTCGTTTTAAAAATTATTTCAAAAGAAGAATTGGCTCAAACACTTTTGGTGCAAAGATATATTGATGACAGAATTTCAAGCGGTATAAATTAATGAAAAAACTAATTATTTCATTTCTTTTTATTTTATTTTTTTCAGGTTCCGCATTTGCAAAAACCATTGAATGTGCGATAGTCGCCGATACGCATTTGAAACCTTCAAAATCAGCCGATACGTTTACCGAATCGGAAAAAAATTTAATTTTTACAATTGACTCAATTAACAGAAATAAAAATATAAATTTTGTTGTTTTTCTTGGTGACAACATTGATAAATCAACTATGGACAGCCTTGAATCTTTCATGAATATAGTTAAAAACTTAAAAGTTCCATATTATCTTGTTTTCGGAAACCACGATTCTTATGCGGCAGGAGGAATTGCAAAAGAAGATTATTCCGAATACGTTCATTCAATCAACCGCAGACAGGATAAAGAAGAAACTTCTTTTTACTTCAAAGCAGGTCCGGGGGCATACGGTTTGATACTTGACGGTTCATCTTATGTTGTTCCGGGAAAACATGGAAGATATGTTCCTGAAATGGTTTCTGAAGTTGATAAATTCTTGAGATTTAAAAAGCGTTCTATAGTCTTTTTCTTCCAACATTTTCCGCTGATTGCACCAACAGACAACGTTTCTCACGAAACTTTGGATTTGGATAATTTTAACAATATGCTTAAAAAACACAATAATGTTGTTTTTATAGCATCAGGGCATTACCATCACGAAAAAATCACGCTTGACGAAAGAGGAATATATCATATTTCCGCTTCAGCACTTGGTTCAAGGTCTGCATCAAGCGGAAGCGGAAAATATCAAGTTGTAAAAATCGACTATGATAAAAAGTTTTTATCTGCGCCAAAGAATATAAAAGTTGAAATAACTGATGTAAAAATTTAATTTGAACTGTTTTTTATGTAATTTTCGGCACATTCAAAAATGGAATCTACAAGTCCTGCGTTTTCACGAAGGTTCATGCCCGAATTTTTAAGCACGTCTTTTACTCTGTTTTCCCAATACGGATAAAGTTCAGCATCTGTTATTTCCAGAACATTCCCGATTAATTTCAACTCATTCCAATCAATCGGAATAGGTAAAGCACCCCTCATAATATCGACTATTTCAATTCGTTTTTTTCGTGGAAATGCCTTTAAAAATTGAACTGTTGACAGACCTTTATTATGCTGCTTTTCTTTCAAAAATTCGATTGTTTCATCTACAATAAGCGGCTCTTGTGGAATTCTGTATTCGGGAAATTCTTCAGGATTTATATCCATCACGACCGCAATTCTTTCGAGTGTTGCACTCCTTGTCGAAAAAGGAATGCTTTCATCTATCAAGTTATATACATAAGAGAGCGTAACTCCTACCATTTGTGAAAAATCTTTTTTATGAAGTCCCGTTTTTTCCAAAAAATCAGCGAGTCTTTTACTGCTTTTTAATTTATCTCTTTGTTTATTTTTAGTAACCATAATGTTCTCCTGTTAATTAAATACACTTGCCATAAATCGTTTTTAGGTTAATATCAATAATAATTAACAACAACTCAACAAATTTATAATCGTCTGTCTGTTGTTAGTAAAAAGGTTAGTCAATTATCTTTATAAGTTCGGATAAGTTATGAAATTATTAGTTACTCTCGGCAATCCCGGTACAAAATACAAGATGACAAGACATAATGCAGGCTTCATGTTTGCGGATACTCTCGCAAAAAAATATTCGCTTGATTTTTCCCTTAACTCAAAATTTGATGCGGAAATAACAAAAGGGGATATTTGCGGGAATCAGGTTTTAATTGCAAAACCTCAAACATATATGAATTTGTCGGGACAAGCAGTCAGAAAAATTATGAATTTCTACAAAATTGATGTAAATGACTTGTTTGTTGTCTTTGACGATATTTCTTTAAATCTCGGCGTAATAAGATTTCGGGCAAAAGGTTCCGACGGCGGACATAACGGTGTAAAATCAATAATTTTAGAAACAGGAAGTGATAAATTTAACAGGCTTAAATTCGGAATAGGCCCCCAACCTCAATTTATGAAATCTGAAAGTTACGTTCTCGGAAATTTTGAGAAAGAAAACCTTGATTTATTGAAAAAAACGCTCGAAATATCTGTTGAAGCCTTTGAATACTATCTAGTAAACGGAATTCAATCCGCTCAAAACAAATACAATTAAATAGTATATAATTCATAAGTGTTATGGTACTATTTCTATTTTGAATAAAAGGAAAATCTTATGAAAAAACTTTTGATAACAATACTTATAATTATTTGCAATTTTGTTCCTGTTTTTGCAGATACGATTTCGTATGATAAAAAAGATTTTGCCGAAATATCAACCGTAATTGATGATGCGGCTTATGATATTCGTTATTATTCGTCAAATAATTTTACGGGAAAGAGAATAAACGGGTACAAAGCACCAAGAGCATACATGACAAAGGAATCATTGAAAGCCCTTGCCGTTGCGGCGGAAGATTTAAGAAAGCAAGGATACCGTCTTTTAATTTGGGATTCTTACAGACCTCAAAAAGCGGTAGATAATTTTGTTTATTGGATAAACAATCCGAATGACGACGGAGATAAGACTTTTTATCCCGATTTAAAAAAATCTGATTTGCTAAAAGGAAACTATATAATGGCAAAATCGGGACATACAAGAGGCAGCACCGTTGATTTAACATTAATCAAAAAAGACGGTTCATTTGTTGATATGGGCGGAACATTTGATTTATTCAGCGAAATTTCACACCCTGATTACAAAAAACTTACGAGAAAGCAAAAGAAAAACAGAAAAATTCTTCACGATGCTATGATAAAAGCGGGGTTTGACGGAATTGATTCCGAATGGTGGCATTTCACATTAAAAAAAGAACCTTACAAAGATATTTATTTTAATTTTGATGTTGAGTAAATAAAACAAGAATAAAAAGACGGGGAGTATTTTCCCCGTCTTTTAGTTTAAATTTATAATCTAATCACTGTTTTTGAGGAGTAAAATTGATAAACGGAACGGAATTTCCCATCATATATTGGGGCATTTTGCCGTCCCATTTTTGAACCGCTTCGTATTGAACGAGAGATTTGTTTTGACTGAGTGCTTTCGCTCTTATAGCCATTGATTTTGCTTCCGCTTCCGCCGCTATAAGTTTTTGTTTAGCCTCTTCCTGAACTTGTACGGTTTTGTTTTTTGCCTTTAATGCTTCTTGTTCTGCCGTAACCTTGCTTTCAATCGCCCTTTCAAAAACATCGGAATAATTAATTCCCGTCATTTGAAAATCAGAAACATTAATGTAATTATCTTTCAGTTGTGCTTGAAGTTTCATTAATATTTCGCCCGTTGCTTTTTCTCTGTTCGCAATTAAATCCTGAGCATTCCATTTTCCTATAATATCTTTGATTGTACCTTCTACAACAGGTGAAAGAACTTTGCTTTCATAGTCCATACCTATTTCTTGGAAAAGTTTATTTACCGTATCGGGTTGAACATTGTAGTTAATAACGTAAGTAATTTTTGCCTGTTGAATATCTTTTGTATAAACGGAAGTTGTTAAGGTATTTCTTTGGGTTTTTACGTCCATTGTTCTGAACTTTTGGACGAATGGAAATATTGTGTGAAGACCTTCGCCGTAACTTTCAGGCTGAACATGTCCAAGTGTAATTTTTATCCCTCTTTCTCCGGGGCCGACCATTACAAAAGGATTACATAAAACCAAAAAGCAAATGAGTAAACCCATTATAACAATCGGTAATCCCATTATTTTTTTAGCGGGAAACTCGTATGAGTATTTTGTAAAATCATTTCTGTTCATTATAACCTTCTTCCTTTATTTTAAACCTATCAGAGCAAGCGCTACATAAAGTGCCGCAACAGCGAATACAAAAGAACAAAATACGGTCAAAATTTGTCTGCCGTACTTTTGATAAATATTTTGCCCCGTAAAATAACTTGCGGTCAATATACATAAATTTACTATAAGTACCAAAGATAAAAACAACAATAAAACTCTAACTACCATTTTGTCCTCTTTCTATTGTAATTATATTATCTATATTTGCTTATACAAAGTTATTAACATAAATTGATGATAACAAACAGATAAATAAAGGTAAATTCGTGATATAATCACCATAAATTAGCGGAAAACAGACAATGAATCAATCAGAAAAAAACAACAGATATGCAATAATTACCTTAAATTATATTTTAAAGTTCATAGACGGAACTCTTGTCGGAAAAGACAAAAAAGATTATTCAAAACCGTTCCGTTATCTGAATAAATATGTTAATGCAATTGATGATTTGGAAAATTTTGATAATTGCACCGAAAGAACCCGTTCTAACACAATTTGGCAATGCTGGCTGCAGGGTGAAGAAAATATGCCCGAATTGGTTAGAGTTTGTACAGAAAGCGTAAAAAAACATAATAAAGACAGAGAAATTGTTTTAATAACAGAGCAAAATTACAATCAATTTATCAAATTACCCGATTTAGTGATTGAAAAATATAAAAAAGAAATTATTCCAAAAGCACAATTTTCAGATATCATAAGACTTGCTCTATTAGAAAAATACGGCGGTGTTTGGATAGATTCAACAATGTTTGAAACGGGAGAACTGCCAAAAGATGTTTTTTCATCAGAATTTTTTACCTACAAAAATCCTTTGGAATTAAATTTTAAAAACATAAAAAATTTCAAGCAATTGGAAATTATATGCAATTATTTAAATATGCCGATAATGCTGCCTTCAACTTGGTTTATTTCCTCAGCCCCAAATAACATTATTGTTTCTGGTTGGTTAAAGTTATTACTTGAATATTGGAAAAGTGAAAATACGCTTATTGAATACTTTATAATGGATTATTTCTTTGTTTTACTGCTTTTAAATAACGACAAATGCCGTAAAATTTTCAGCGAAATGCCGACATATTCAACTGCACCCGTTCATATACTTGCATCTGCACAATCGGAAGATTACGACAAAGAAATGTTTGAAGAAATTAAAAAAATGACACCGATTCACAAAATGACGTTAAATTACATTCCCGACACTTCAAACAAGAATAAGTTATACTTTAAAATACTTGAAAGAGTGGCATTTTAGGTCTTTTATCAAAAGATAAAAAATTGTTAATAAAAAAGGGATTTTTCTTATATTTTCTCTTGTTATTCAATGTTGTTTGTGACAAAATTTTGTTGTAAGGAATAATCAATTTTGGACTATTTATAAAAGAAGAAAGGTAAGAAAATGACAGAACATCTTTTAGACAAAATTATGAAACCGAAATCAATTGCTGTTGTTGGTGCTTCAACAAAAGAACACACAATTGGTTCTGACATCATGAAAAGATTACAAGAATACAAATTTAACGGAAAAATTTATCCGATTAACCCGAAAGGCGGAATAATCGAAGGACTTCAAGCATACACAACAGTAAACGAAGTTCCCGGAGACATCGATTTGGCAATCATCGTTGTTAACTCAAAATTCGTATTAACAACAATCGATCAATGCCACGAAAAGGGCATTAAAGGCTTATGTGTAATCACAGCAGGCTTTAAAGAAACAGGCAAAGAAGGTGCGGAACTTGAAAAACAATTGCTCGAAAAAGTTCACAACTACGGTATGAGATGCGTAGGACCTAACTGTTTAGGTGTTGTAAACACAGAACCTTCAGTAAGAATGGACGGATGTTTTGCAGAAAGTCTTCCCGAAAGAGGACACATCGGTTTCGTTTCACAATCTGGTGCATTAGGTGGCGGTATTTTGAACATATTAAAAGACTTAAACCTCGGTTTTGCACAATTCATTTCAATCGGTAACCAAGCAGACGTTAACGCTGAAACTGCATTGGAATATTGGGAACACGACAACGACGTTGAACAAATTCTTCTTTATATGGAATCAATCCAAAACCCTTCAAACTTCAGAAAATTGGCATCAAGAATTTCTAAGAAGAAACCTATCCTTGCATTGAAGGCAGGTCGTTCAGCAGCAGGTGCTTCAGCAGCATCTTCTCACACAGGTTCACTTGCAGGTGCAGATAAAGCAGCAAACGCACTTTTGAAACAATCAGGCGTTATCAGAGAATACTCATTGCAACACCTTTTTGCAACAGCAAAAGTTTTTGCAACATCTCCGATTCCTCAAGGTGACAGAGTTGCAATCATCACTAACTCAGGCGGCCCCGGAATTATGGCAACAGACGCAGTTTGCGAATACGGTATGCAAATGGCAAAAATTTCTGACGAAACAAAAGAAAAATTAAGAAGTTTCTTGCCCGCAGCAGCATCAGTTAAGAACCCTATCGACATGATTGCATCAGCACCAATCGAACACTACAAGCAAACTCTTGAAACAGTTATCGCTGACGAAAATGTTGATATGATTATGGTAATTTACTTACCGTTCTTAGGTTTGAAAGATATCGACGTTGCAAAAGCAGTAATGGAAATCAAGGAACAACACCCTGAAAAACCTGTTATCGGTGTATTTATGACTAAGAACGAATTCTTCACAAAATTATCCGATATGCACGTTAATATGCCGTTCTTTATGTATGCAGAAGAAGCAGCAGACGGCTTCAACAGATTAAATCAACAAAGACTCTGGATGGAAAGACCTGAAGGTCAAACTCCTTGCTACGATGTTGACAGAGTAAAAGCGGAAGCAATCATGAAGGGTGCTTTAGAAGACGGCAGAGCACAACTTACAACTCTCGAATCAATCGATTTACTCGCAGCATACGGTATCAGAGCATGTAAATACGGTTTGGCAACAAACGAAGAACAAGTTGTTGAACTCGGTAACTCAATCGGATACCCTGTTGTTATGAAGATGACTTCAAAGACAACTTCTCACAAAACAGACGTAGGCGGTGTAAGAGTTAACATTCAATCAGAAGAACAACTCAGAGCCGAATACAACGACCTCATCAACAAATTAACCGAAAAAGGCTTAATCGACGGTCTTGAAGGTGTCATAATTCAAGAAATGGTAAAAGGTAACAGAGAAATGGTTTGCGGTATCGCAACAGATCCTCAATACGGCCCGATGATGATGTTTGGTCTTGGCGGTGTTTTCATCGAAACAATGAAAGACGTAACTTTCAGAATCGCTCCGTTGACTGACGTTGATGCAGAAGAAATGATTAAATCAGTAAAAGCATACGGTTTGTTGAAAGGTGCAAGAGGAACAACTCCCGCACAAATGGAACAAATCAAAGAAACTTTATTGAGATTATCACAACTCGTAAATGATTATAAATTCATTGACGAACTCGATATCAACCCGTTATTAATCAGCGAAAAAACAGGCGAAGGAATAGCTGTTGACGGTCGTATCAAAGTAAGAGCAGAAGAAGCAAAGAAAGCACTTCACATTGATTGTGCTTGCGGCTGCTGCTAATTGATAAATCTAACAGATAAATTTAAGCGGTATGTTTTCACATACCGCTTTTGTTATATAAATCAATAGTTAATTTTATTAATTCGTTTCGTATCCCGAAAGGGGAGTTTTTATTACAATAAAATTTGCAATAATTATTGCAAATTAAAAAAGGGCACGAAGTAAATTGGTATAATTTTAATGATGAATATAAAATTAAAGAGTTAAATCTTGAATAATATTTCGTGCATTAAAATGCACGCTACAAAACTACTCATTCAATCATAATCAAATTTTGCAATAAGAGGACTAATTCTTTCCACTTGTTTTAAGAATAAATCTCTCTACATCATTTTCTTCTTCGGGAGAGGTAGCGTGACCCAATTTAGAATAAACTTTTCCTGTTACGTTTATGTTTTGGTTTTTTGCACCTTCCACAAACTTTGACTGATTGTCTCGTCTGTACTGATCGTCATTTTCTCCGACCGCAAAGAAGAATTTTGTATTGTTTGGCTTGTCGGGAATAACTCTTGCCCCGCTTGAAAGAATAGCACAACCCTTCAAAAAACCCGGATTTTGAACTGCAAATCTTGATGCAAACTGTCCCCCTGCCGAAAAACCAACCATATAAACATCGCCGAACGAAACGCCGTCTTTTTTTATTTTTGCCAATACGTCTTTAAATGCTTTACCCGACCACGCATTGGGATATTGATAACTTTGTTCTTTATTAAAATCTTCCTGATTGAATTTAAAAGTTATTGAGGCTATTGCAAAACCGTTTTTATCTGCGAAATCCTGATTTTTGCCGTATAGCATACCTTTTCCGTCACCGCCAAGTCCAGGAAGATGGAAAATAATCGGATATCCTGATGAATTTTTCAGATTTGAAGGAACATAATAATAATATGAAATTTGATTATTTGCTTGATTTGGAGTAATTACAAAGCCTGATTGTATCTGACTTTTTGGCAAATTGGACACCTGAGACTTTGTTTGTGCTTGAGGTTTTATTTGATTAGTGTTCTTTACCTGAGTTTGCACATTTTTTTGAGTATTATTTGGAGCAACCTTTGTTGTTGCAGGTTTATTATAATATTCATCAATATATTGCAAACCCTTCTTTGCATATTGACCCGCTTGAGAATTAGGTGCAAGTCTTATAATTTTTTGATATTCCTGCTTTGCTGCATTATAATTTTTTTCTTTTATATAAACCTGACTCAACATATATCTTGAATTCAAATCATTCGGATTTAAATTTAAAGCCTTTATAAAAAGTGTTTTTGCAAATGCATAATTTCCTTGATTATATGCTTTTAAACCTGTTTCATATTCTGTAACAGCAAATATTGAATTTGCATAAAAGATTATACAAAATAATAAGATAGCGAGTTTTTTCATTTTGAACCTTTCTGATATTATAAAAAGTTAACTATTTTTTACTGTTAGTCATTCCCCAATACAATTTTTCCTTTAAAACGGAATAGAAACTTTTATCATTAAGCATTAATATTTTTGCTCTGTTTCTGTGTTTTCTTATTGTAATCGGGGTATTTTCGGGAACCGAGTATAAATTTTGTCCGTCTGCAGCAATTTTCAAGCGTTTTGAATTGTCGGCAGAAGTAATAACAATTTTTTCATTAGATGGTATTACAAGAGGTCTTGCATTCAATGAATGAGGGCAAATCGGAACTATAATAAAAGCATTTAACCTCGGCACAAGAATAGGCCCGCCCGCTGAAATATTGTATGCGGTAGAACCTGTCGGAGTGGAAATAATAAGTCCGTCTGCAAGGTAATCACAAACATTATTGCCGTTTATCGCAACAAATAATCTTGCCGTCCTTGAAAAACTTTCACTTTTTATAACAATATCGTTTAAAGCGGAAAGTCTGCCGGGGTTTGCGGAAAGCATAAGTCTTTCTTCGCAGTTGTATTGACCGTCTAAAATTTGCTTTATTGAAGAACTTATTTCATCAACCGAAGATTGAGATAAAAAGCCCAATCTTCCCATATTAATCCCGAAAACCGCAGTACCGAATGAAGCATAATACCTTGCCGCTCTCAAAAGCGTTCCGTCACCGCCGACAACAAGCGCTAAAGTTACGGAATTATCCATATTATCAATAGGGTTAACGACAAAATTAATATTGTGTCTTGAAAGTTCGCACTTTATTGTTTCAACGGCATTTTCGTAACCGTTTGAATTAGAATTGTAAACAATCCCGATTTTATCCAAAGAAATCAAATCATTTTCAAAATTATTTCTCATAAAAGAATTATACATTAAGAATAAAAATTAAACAGCATCATTTGTTTTTACGGGCAATAAGAACCCCATCGGGCAAATTCAATATTTGAGAGGAATAATCTTCTCTTGAAAACATCTCATCTACAAAAGGTTTAACGGCTTCAGAATGAGAGAGAATATCATCTGCAACAATAATTCCGCCTACTTTCAGCATCGGGTGAAGTGCTTTAAAAAATTCTATATATCCCGCTTTGTTTGCGTCAATAAATATGAAATCAAAAATCTCATCTTGTAATTCAGTTTGAATTACGGGAAGTGCCGAACCGAGTTTTGCGGTAATAATATCATCGACTCCGCACTTTTTAAAATTTTCTATTGCGATACTTCTTCTTTTTTCCCAATATTCAATTGTTGTAAGCCTTCCCCCCGTAGTTTTGAGAGCAAGAGCAATACGAAGTCCCGAATATCCGTTTGAAGTACCGAGTTCAAGGACATTTTGAGCATTTGAAACTTTTATCAAAAATTCTATAAAATCTCCCGTTTCTTTTGAAATGTTCCAAAAATCGTTTTTTGTTTCTTCAAGAGATTTTAACGTATCTTCAACAACCGTCATAATGCTTCTTCCAAAAGATTTACATTATTGATTTTGTTTATGATTGTTATGAAATTAACAGGCAAATCGAGAGGATAAGTTCCTATTATATTTGAGTTACTCAAATTAATAATGCAGTATTTTTTTGAATAAGCATCGGTAATCAATGCAATATCAGAATTATCAACCCTTGTTATTTTTCTTGCAAAACCTTGCAGAGGCAATTGAATTTGCTTAATAAATTTTGAAGTATCCGTGTCCATTACATAAAGTTTATTTTGACCAGAACATAAGACATACAATTTTTTGTTGTAAAGGTATAAATCAGTTGGTTTTGAAGCAGTTTTCAATTCTTTTTCCGTAACCATTGCGGTTTCAACATTTTTAATTTCTTCTTCTTCATTTTTTACAGGAGAAATTGAAATACTTCCTAAAAGGCGGTGTGTATTGTTTGCTAGTTTCTTTTGTAAAATTACACCTTTTTCATCATTTTCATCACCTGTAAACATTGTTTTATTCAAGTTATAATCGGTAACTTTAAGATTGTCGGTAACCCTTGAAACCGAATACATTTTGTTGTTGTCGATAATAACTTTTGAGACGTTCTTAAATTCCGTAACAGGAATGTTTTTAAAATCATCATCTAATTTCAATACATAGATTGTGTCATTTAATTTATCAACATAAGCAAGTTGTGTTCCGTCAGGGGAAAGTGCCATTCTGTAAGGAACTGCGTCAACTTCAACCTTTTCTGAAATACTCATTGTTGCTAAATTTATGATAAAAATCGACTTACCTTCAGTACTTAAAACGTAGGCTTTATTTGCCTTTTTATCTATCAAAATTTCTGACGGCTGCATTTCAATATCTATATTTTTTGCAATTTGTTCGTTTGAAATATCTGCAATATCAATCGAATTTTTACCGAAAACCGCAGTTATAAGATACTTTCCGTCAGGAGTGACTTTTGCATCTTTAAGAACACCCTTGAGTTTCAAACCATATATGGGTTCGGGACGCCCCGGAACAAAGACTTTTAAATAATTTGAATCATAGTTTGTAATAAGATACATTTTATTATCAAGTTCGGATGGCATAGATGTTTTCAGAACTTTTTTCTTTGTTTTTGTAACTTTTTTATTAGGTTTGCTTTCTTCTTTAATTTCCTTTGATTTGTTTAAATTAATATCAGCCGTACCTTTAATACTTGTTGTAACAATAGGTATTTCAAGGTTTCCGATTAATCCCGCAACATCTTCCGTTACGTAGAATCCATTAGGGACAAGTAAATCTTGAGGAATTACACCTGTTTTTACTTCATCCGGAATATGGTTATAACTTGCTATTGTTTTCTTTTTTCCGTCTTGAATTACTTTCAAAAGAGAGTAATTGTTATTCAAAACAATGATATCGGGATTGTCCTTCATACTCTTTCCTGAAGGATAAGTCCATTTTATTTGGACTTTTTCAACCTCAACAGGGACAGCAGGTATAACAGGAAGATATATCGTTCCGTCGGGCAGATTTATCAATCCGTCAAACCTTATTGAAGTATTCGGCTGATTGTTAAAAAGAAAAACTTTCATAGAATGAGGGAGAACAATTGCATCTGCCGAAAGTCCGTTTAATAAAAATAACATTGTTAATGCTGTTAATAATTTCTTTTTCATCACTTATTCCTAATTTTATTTTTTGAATACTCTCTTTACCTTATCAATAATGTTTTTGTCAGGTTTTTTGTTATGAGAGATTTCATAAAGTTTTGCATAAAGATTTTTTTCTTCATCGCTCAACGCCTTTGGCGGAACTAACTTTATAATAACATGATGGTCACCTTTTCGGGAAGAACCGACAAAAGGAACACCTTCACCTTTTATTGTTATTATTTTATCATGTTCTATTCCCGAAGGCACAACAATTGTTTTTTCACCTGATAAAGTTTTAATTTGAACTTCATCTCCGAGTGCAGCTTGAGGGAATGTAACGGGAAGAATTGTTACTATATCATTTCCGTTTCTTGTATAGTATTCATCTTCTTTAACGTGGATAACAACGAATAAATCCCCAGAAGGTCCGCCGTTTTTACCGCAGTCACCTTCACCTGCAACACGGATTTTTGTCATGTTATCAACCCCTGCAGGAATTTTTACTTTTATTGATTTTTCTTTTTCAATTGTTCCCGAACCATGACATTCGTCACATAATTGTTCGTATTTTTTACCGCTTCCATGACAATTAGGACAAACAGAAATTTGGTTAAAGTTACCTATTACGGTTCTTGTCACTTGTTGTATTTGCCCCGTACCACCGCAAACTTTACAGGTTTTAGGTTCCGTTCCCGGTTTTCCGCCTGTTCCTTTACAATTAGGGCAAGTTTCTTCGTGAGGAATTTTTAATTCTTTTTCAACCCCAAAAACAGCCTCTTTGAATTCAAGTTCAATGCCTATTCTTAAATCGGCACCACGACGGGGCGCATTAGGATTTTCGTGTTCTCTGCCGAAACCATGCCCGCCGAAAAACGCTTCAAAAATATCATTTATGCCACCAAAACCGAAATCAAAAGGTCCGGCATTACTGTAACCCGCATTTGAAAGTCCTTCTTCGCCATATCTGTCATACAATGCTCTTTTATCAGGATCTGAAAGCGTTTCGTACGCTTTTCCCAACTCTTTAAATTTTTCTTCCGCATCAGGTGCTTTGTTAACATCAGGGTGTAATTCTCTCGCTTTTTTTCTGAAAGCGGATTTTATTTCTTCCTGTGTCGCATTTTGCTCAACACCGAGTATTTCATAATAATTTGCCATAATCGTCTTTCACTAATTTACCGCAACACTTACCATAGAAGGTCTTAAAACCTTGTCTCCATACTTGTATCCTTTTTGTAATTCTTGTATTACAGTTTCTTCAGGATATTCATCTGTTTGAGTTTGCATTACCGCTTCATGTAAGTTTGGATCAAACTTTTCGCCTGCTGCATTAATTTCTTCCAAACCGAGTTTCGCCATAGAATCACGGAACTGTTTTGCAAGAACGGTAAATGATTCTTTTGCTTTTTCAATATCTTCAATTGTTTCCAATGATTTTTCGGCACGTTCAAAATTATCCGCAACTTCAATCATTTTCTTTAATGCTTGCTCCATACCGAATTTTATAAGGCTTTCTCTTTCAGCAGCCTGTCTTTTTCTGTAATTATCAAAATCTGCCGCTAATCTCAAATATTGATTATTGATTTTTTCACACTCTTCTTTTAGTTTTTTCAAATCTTCTTCGGATTGATTTTTCTTCGAAAATAGCCCGTCAAAAATATTTTTCTTGGGAGTTTCGGGAGTTTTATCCGATTTTTCCTCTTCTTTTTGGTTATCGGTATTTTCTTCCGTTTGTTCTGTTTCTTCTTTCTCTTCTGTTTTATTTTCTGGAAGTTCTTTTTCGATATCTATTTCAGGTTCATTTTCAAGCCCTTCGGAAAAAGGATTTCCGCTTTCATTAATATTATTTTCTTCATTCTTTTTTTTCATGTTTATAACCCTCTTTACAACATTATATTTAAAAACGGGCATAACTCAAACGAAATTAATAATTTCTTAACTATTACCCTTTCAAAAAAAATAAATGATGATATGATTAAATAGGAGAATGTTGTGGCAAAAATTATTCGTTACAATCCTATATATCCGAAAAAAGTGAAAAAAATGCTCTCTAAAATATCCGTTGAGGAAACCTCGGAATTTAACGAGTTTTTTCACGGAATTTTGAATATTCTTCCTTTAGATTTTTTGCCTTTAAGGTTCAAAAATTTCTCGGAATCGTACATTGCGATAAATGAAAAAAAAGAGTTAAAGGCACTTCTTACCATTTCTCCGACTAAAGGAAATTTCAGAAAATGGTTTATTAAAAGATTATTTTTAAACGAAAATTCTTATGAAGAAGGAAAACAACTTATTGACTATGTTGTTTCAAAATTTGGGGCATCAGGTGCTGATACTTTTTGCGTTTTAATAGACGAGTTTGATGAAAATTCAGCATCTTTATTCTCAAAAATGTGCGGTTTCAGATTATGTTCACGAGAAGTATTATGGAAACTAAATGAAGACATCAACGTTGATTCACCGATAAACAGAGAAGATTTTTCTTTGTTTAAAAATTCTGATTCAAAAGAGGTGGCATCTTTATTCAACGACTCGATTTTTCCGCATTTCAGATTTTCTCTCGAATGCGAAAAAGAAGAATTTAATGAAACAATATTCAAAGGTCTTTCGAATAGTATGTCTTACAAATTCGTTCTTAAAGATGAAAACGGAATTTTTGCATATACGGAAATCCAATCTTTTGACAATAAAAATTGGGTAACAGACTTAATTGTTTCAAAACAGTACGAAGACAGTTATTTTGATATTTTAAAAGCAGTTATTCGCATGATAAGAAAAAGAAGCAAAAACACAAATATTTATGTCAAAAACAGAAATTATATGTCCTCTTCAAAAAGTTATGAAACAGTCTTATCTTCAAATAATTTTTCAAAATTCAATATAAAAATGCTCTTTGTTAAAGATTTTTATAAACCTGTTAAAGAAAACGGAACAATAGTAAACCCTGCTATTATTTTAAACGAACTTCCGAGTAATCCCGCTTTTACGAAGTTTAATCCGATACAAAAATAAATTTATGATATAATCAGCGTATGAATTTATTAAACAACTCAAAAAGAATAGTATTTAAGTTCGGAACGAATGTCCTCAGGGGAGATGACGGCGATATCTCTCTTTCAAGAATATATTCTTTTATTGAAGATATTTCAAAACTTCATAAACAAGGAAAAGAAATAATTATCGTAACATCAGGCGCAGTCGGGTTAGGTGCAAACAAGGTTAAAGTTGACCCATCTTCAGATATTGTTTTAAAACAAGCATGTGCAGCAATAGGACAATCAACATTAATGTCTATTTACGAGCACGGTTTTGACAAATACGGAATTACCTGCGCACAAATTCTCTTAACCGAAGAAGATTTTTCTCAAAGAGTTAAATATTTGAGTTTGAGTAATGTTTTAAACGAACTTTTAAAACTTAAAATAATACCGATAATCAATCAAAATGACACAGTTTCAACAACAGAATTAGAAGAAAACAACCAAATTTTTGAAGTTTCTTTTTCTGATAATGACAAACTTTCAGCACTTGTTGCAAGCAGGTTAGAGGCAGATTTTCTTATAATATTATCTGATATTGATGCTTTGTATGATGATAACCCTAAAGAAAACCCGAATGCAAAGAAAATTGAAATTGTAAAAGAAGTAACTCCCGAAATTGAAAAAATGGGACAAAATGCTTCAAAAGGCGGCAGAGGCGGAATGAAAACAAAACTTGAAGCCGCTAAAGTTGTAACCCGTTCAGGCGGACACGTTGTTATCGCAAACGGTAAAAAAGCGGGAATAATAAAGAAAATCTTCTCGGAAGAACATACGGGTACAATTTTTCTCCCGACAGAACAATTATCGGGCAAAAAGCGCTGGATTGGATATGCAACTAATATTACAGGTAAAATCCATATTAATGACGGGGCGAAAAAAGCCGTTCTTGAAAAAGATGCAAGCCTTCTTCCAATCGGAATAACAAAAATTGACGGAGAATTTAAAAAAGGAGAAGTTGTCACCATAATAAGCGCTGATGGAGAGGAATTTGCAAAAGGAATGGTAAATTACGGTTCTGACGATTGTAAAAAATTAATCGGCGAACATTCGGAAAACATAATCAAAATTCTCGGCTACAAAAATTATGATGCAATTATTACGAGAGATAACATAGTTATTTTATAAAAAATAAAGGTAAAAAAATGACAACTATACACGAAATTGCGATGTCTGCAAAAAAAGCATCTGTTGTTACCGCAACTCTTGGCGAAAATTTAAAAAATGAAATTTTAAACAAAATAGCAGATAATCTTGAAAAAAATATCTCGGAAATTATTACAGCAAATCAATCAGATCTTGAAAAATCAAGAGAAAATTTAGAAAACGGAAAAATCTCACAAGCCGTTTTTAACAGAATTAAAGCCGATAAAAACAAATTGTCCGACATGATTCAGGGAATTCGAGATGTAGCGAAATTAGAAGACCCCGTTAATAAAGTGTTATTTAAAAGAGAACTATCTGACGGTCTTATTCTTAAAAAAGTTACCTGTCCAATAGGCGTAATAGGGGTGATTTTTGAAGCAAGACCTGACGTAATTGCACAAATTTCTTCTCTTGCCATTAAATCAGGAAATGCGGTGATTTTAAAAGGGGGCAAAGAAACAAATGCAACAAATAGTGTTATTTTTAAAATAATCAATGACACTCTTTCCGAGTTTAAAGAGTTTCCAAAAAATGCAGTAAATTTAATTCATTCGAGAGAAGAAGTCGCACAAATGCTCTCAGAAGATAAATTTATAGACCTGATAATTCCAAGAGGCTCAAATCAACTCGTAAAATATATTCAAGAAAATACTAAAATACCTGTTTTAGGTCACGCAAGCGGGATTTGTCATATTTACGCAGACGAATTTTGCGATATGGCAAAGGCATTAGATATAATTGAAGATGCAAAATGCCAATATCCGTCGGCTTGTAATGCGGTAGAAACGGTTTTAATTAACAAAAATATTGCTGAAAAGTTTATTCCGCTTTTTGTAAAACGAATGGAAGAAGCAGGTGTAAAAATCAATTTTGAAGAAAATGTCATCAATTGGTCAAAAGAATACGGAGAAAAAGAACTTTCCGTAAAAATCGTTGCAGACATTAATTCTGCAATTGAACATATAAATACTTACGGTTCTGGTCATACGGACTGCATAATCACCGAAAACGAAAAAAATGCCGAATATTTTATGAGTTTTGTTGATTCAGCAGGGGTTTACCATAACGCATCAACAAGATTTGCAGACGGCTTCAGATACGGCTTCGGGGCAGAAGTCGGAATTTCTACAAACAAAACCCACGCAAGAGGTCCCGTCGGACTTGAAGGTTTAACCATATACAAATACAAACTATACGGCAACGGCGATTTGGTCGGTGATTTTTGTTCAGGAAAAAGAAAATTTACCCACAAAGAATTATAAAATTAACATACAATCACCGTAACTGTAAAAACGGTATTTTGACTCAATTGCGTGCTTGTAAGCATCAAAAACAAAATCTTTGCCTGCAAATGCCGACACTAACATTAACAAAGTCGATTTTGGAAGGTGAAAATTTGTAATTATTTTATCTACGATTTTGAATTCATAAGGCGGGTAAATAAAGAGCTCAGAATAATCTTTAATTGGTAATATTTTACCGTGTTTTTGCATAGTTGTTTCAAGAGTTCTGACAGAAGTTGTTCCGACTGCAACAATATTTTTTCCGTCTTTTTTTGCACGGTTTATTGACTCTGCAGATTCCTCAGGGATTTCAAATGTTTCTCTGTCCATT
>Ga0256407_10006238_pt1 | contig 18545 bp, 17 predicted proteins | sample RumenRJG_04DNA_FD_193489 | JGI IMG/M metagenome (GOLD analysis project Ga0256407, IMG submission 193489) | Bovine rumen microbial communities from Lethbridge, Alberta, Canada - RJG_04 | ecosystem: Host-associated > Mammals > Digestive system > Stomach > Rumen | place: Canada: Alberta...
GAGGATTGATTAAAACCAAATTCTTCAATCCAAAGTTGGCCATTGTTCTTGCAAGAAAACCTATGTTTCCAGGAGTTTCGCACTCGACAAAAACAATATAAATGTTCTCTTTGAAAAGGCTAATTTTCTCATCTTCCTTTTCTCTTATGAGCTTTGCACGTGCACTGCCTCTGGATTGGCTTCTGGTTTTTGATTTTTTTGTTGAAGTTGACTTTTTCTCGGTTTCGCTTTCCTCTTTACTTTCAGTTGAAGACATTGTTGTAGTTTCAACCACTTTCTCTTCACTCACTGCAGCATCTCCTATTTTAATCAACTCCAATTTCAATTATTCATAAGCTTTATCCAATAATTCAAGTATATGCATTGTTTTGACATCTTCACATCCGATGTCATCCAATCCGTCCTGCAGGTTCAACTTACAGAATGGACAGATTGTAACTACCGCATCGGCACCTGTGTCCTTAATCATTTCAGCTTTTGATCTTGATAAATCCATTGCTATATCAGGTTTTCCGGATTTGATTCCGCCGCCTGCGCCACAGCATTGGCAAGGATATTTCATCTCCTCAAGTTCGACGCCTGGAATCATTTCAATGATTTCTCTTGGCTGGTCTTTAATGCCCTGGCCTCTTCCCAGGTGGCAAGGGTCATGGTATGTGACTTTCATGTCCAGTTCCTTCAATTTGGATGCATCGAGCTTATCGACTAAAAACTCGCTGATGTCCATCACATTCAATTCTGAGCCAAATTCGGGATGATTATTTTTTAATGTTGCTCCGCAGCCTGAGCATATTGTAATGACAGTGTCATAATCCTTAAAGACTTCCTTGTTTTTATCAACAAGATCCTGAACTATATCTGTTTGACCAGTTCTTAAAAGAGGTGATCCGCAGCATACCTGTCCTTCAGGCACATCAATGTCAATGCCGTTTTCCTTAAGAATCTTAACAAGCTTATGGCCGGTTTCAGGGAATTTGTAATCGACCATGCAACCTGTGAAGAAGGCGATTTTTGAACCGGTTTCGTTTTCTGCCTCTTCGATAAATGATTTTTTGTCTGTTGTAACGGACCTTCCGCTTTTCAGGATGTTTTCCTTGAATGCAACATGCTCCGGAAGCGGTCCTGAACCGTTTGCAACTGCGATTGCCCTCATCTTTTCGATTGCATCTCCGAATGTGTTGATGTTTTTAGGACATACTGCCAGACATTTGCCGCAGCTGGTACAGTTGTACAGTCCGTCATCCAATGCTTCCTTTAATCTGTCAAATTGATCTCTAGGGTCTGCATCAAATTTTCTGATGTATCTCATGAGATATGGTCCGCCAAACTCTTCTGTTGCAATGTTGACTACAGGACATGTTGAATAGCAGGAATAGCATTCAATGCAACTTCTGACCTTTTTGGTTTCGGCTGAATCCTGCTTGGTAATGCTGCTGTCCAATTCTTCGCATTTATGGTCACACTGAATGGATAATTCCAAATCCTTGACTTTAGCTTCAATGCTTGACTTGTCAACAATCAAATCTTTAATCACAGGGAAATTAAGAGGTTCTATAATTGCCCCATCCTTAATTTCTTTTTGACAGGCCAAAGCTCCGTTTCCCTTAAACAGTATTCCGCAAGATCCGCATTGTCCTGCTCTGCATGAACTTTGAAAACTGATGTCCGCATCATATTTGTCATTAATGGCTTGAAGAGCATCCAGAACTTTCATGTGGGGTGTCTTTTCGATTTCATAGCACTCCAAATGTGGTTCCGTGTCAGTTTCACTATTGAATCTTGAAACATAAACCTTAATCATTTTATCCCTCTAAAGCTTGTTAGTTTATAAATTATTATAATATAATATTTGTGTCTTATCGAATATATTATACTTACTATTTTTGAAAAAATCAAATCTATTATCTTTTTCTCGAAACTTGTTTCAAAAAAGTTTATAATAATTTAAATTAAAGTATATAATATGTCAAACATTGATTGGTTTAGATTTGAAAACAAGGATTCTGATTTTCCATTCTACAACAACAATCCCCATATCCCAAAATGGGGTTGGATTGTTTTGTTATTTGCAATGATTATGGGATTAATTTTATCCATTAGTTCCAATCTTATAGTCCTTATTTTAGCGTGTGCAGTAATTATCGTTCCTGTATTATACTTTTTGAAATGGGATTATACTGCAATATTTAAAAAACTTTCCGCTAAGGATGTCGCTCTTGCGTTAGGTCTTTTTGCAGGATATATAGTGTATGCCATTGCAATGGATTTTGTTTTAGGACATTTCGGTATAGTCGGAGGAAACCTTATGGGAGACCAACCCACCTGGATGGACGTTCCCCCATTGTTTTTCTCATTGATGGTTGAAGAGTTTCTTAAGTTCATCCCGTTCATGTTCTTTTTGAGGGTGGCATTTAAATTTTCGAATAATCGTAAGTTATCAGTGATTGTATCAATGGCATTGGTAATGCTGTTCTTTGCATCTTTGCATGCATATAACTTGAACATGCTTGTGTATGCAATTTTCATACAGGGTTTAGGTTCAATATTTGAGTTTATCGGATATATAAAGACCAAGAATATTTTAGTTTCCTATATAACTCATGTGGCCACCGATGTATTCGGTTATGCCATGGTTTTAATGGGATTTTAATTTGAATTCTCTGAAATTGAGGATTCAACTTTATTTTTTTTGAAAAATACTTATACTTTGAATTATTATATTATATATGTATTAACGATAATATTTGAGGAAATCATAATGAATTTAAAAGAATTAGTTACAGGAGAATCCGGTGAAAAACAGTTTTTGCTTGGAAATGAAGCTGCCGTTAGAGGAGTGATAGAGGCAGGAGTTTCCATTGCAGCTACATATCCCGGAACTCCTTCATCAGAAATTGGAAATGTATTGTCAGTATTGGCCAAGGACGCCAATATTTATTTTGAGTTTTCCACCAATGAAAAAGTTGCCATGGAGGTTGCGGCCACCGCAGCTGCTTCAGGATTGAGGTCATTCACTTTCATGAAGCATGTCGGCATGAATGTTGCAGCAGACTCATTCATGACTACCGCTTACTCAGGGGTAACCGGTGGAATGGTGATTTTAGTAGCAGATGATCCTTCACTCTTTTCATCTCAAAACGAACAGGACACACGTAACTATGCAAGAATCGCTAACGTTCCTATTTTGGAGCCGTCAAACTGTCAGGAAGTAAAGGACATGGTCAAATATGCATTCGATTTGTCCGAACAGTTTGGAATTCCTGTAATTGTCAGGACAACCACACGTGTTTCCCACATGAGGGGAGTAGTTGAATTTGGAGATATAAATGACAACTCATCAAACAATGATAATCACTGGAAGAGAGGTCACTTCAAAAAGGACCCTTCAAAATATGTTCCTGTTCCTGCATTTGCAGGGGACATGCATATCAGATTATGGGATAAAATCAATGAAATCGAAGGAATATCTGCAAAAAGTGAATTCAACCGTGAAATCGATTTTAGTGATGAAAAATCCTATGGGTTGATTGCTTCAAGCAGTGCATATAACTATGCTCATGACGTTGTAAAATTCAATGATTTGGATGTCAATATCCTGAAATTGGGATTTTCCTATCCTTTCCCACAGGACAAGGTTGTGGAATTCATAGAGGATTTGGATGAGGTATTTGTAGTTGAGGAAGTCGATCCTATTATCGAAAGGGATGTGCTTGCTGCAATCGGTGCCAAAAACCTTGATGTCATTGTTCACGGTAAGCTGGATGGAACATTCCCTCTCTACCATGAATTCAATTCAGACATTGTTGCACAAGGTTTGGATAAGGTTCTAAACTTCGATGAAAAGACAGCAGTCAGTTATTCTTCAGGCTTGGAGGAACTGCAGGAAAATATCCCTTCAAGAGCTCCTGTATTGTGTGCGGGATGTCCTCACAGGGCAATGTATTATGGAATCAACCTTGCAATTGAAGAGTTGGGCCTAAAACCTGAAGACGTTATTTTCGCATCAGACATTGGATGTTACACATTAGGAATCAATCCTCCATACAATGCCGCTGATTACCTGTTGTCAATGGGTTCAAGCGTAGGGGACGGTTGCGGATTTTCAGTTTCAACCGACCAGAAGGTGGCAAGCTTCATTGGAGACTCCACATTTTTCCACAGTGGCGTTTCACCTCTAATCAATGCGGTTCACAACAAGCACAACTTTGTTCTGACAGTTCTTGACAACAGGATTACCGCAATGACCGGAGGCCAGCCTAACCCTGGAATTCCTGTTGATGGAATGGGAGATGAGGCTCCTGAGGTTTCAATCCGTAAACTTGCATTGGCTTGCGGATGCGATTATGTTCGTGTAATCAATCCATTCAATCTGGAACAGGTTGTAAAAACTTATAAAGAGGCATTTGAAAGAAACGATACTGCAGTAATCATATCAAAAGCTCCATGTACATTAATTAAAGGCTTGACTAAAAAGCCGCCGGTCAATTTTGTTGAAGGCAACTGCAACTACTGTGACAAGTGTGTAAGCGAACTTGCATGTCCTGCCATCTCCAAAGTTGATGGAAAAATTACAATCGACAAGGCACAGTGTGACGGATGTAACGTGTGTATACAGGTCTGTAAGTATGGCGCTTTAGAGGCAGGTAGGTGATAATATGGATAATCATTATTGTATTTATATTTGCGGTGTAGGGGGTCAGGGAATCATCAAGACCTCAACAATCATCGGTGAAGCCGCAATGAACCAAGGCTTGGACGTGGTCATGAGTGAAATTCATGGAATGTCTCAAAGGGGAGGTTCCGTTTCAACAGAGCTTAAAATCGGAGGATACAACTCATCAATCATACCCAATCAGGCGGCAGACATGCTGCTTTCCTTTGAACCTGTTGAAACAATAAGAGGACTTGATAAGGTAAACTCAGAAACTAAAATAGTTTACAATACTCATCCGATTATTCCATCTTCAACAGACAAGGAATATCCAAGTGTTGACGGCATAACAAAAACATTAAAAGAAAACTTTAAGCATGTGCTTCCAATTGACGGGACCAGATTGGCTATTGAGGCCGGAAGTGTTTTATCATTAAACATGGTTCTTTTAGGAGCGGTCACTGCGGATGACAAGTTTCCACTTACAAAAGAATCTGTCATTGAAGCAATGAAGAATAACTTGAAACCTAAATTCCATGAAATGAATTTAAAGGCAATTGAAAGTGGGTATGAATCCATCAAAGGTTAAATTTTAAATAGTATTTATGTTATACTATTAAGTATATAAACAGTTGTGGTATTATGGCTTACAGAATTGACAATGCTATTGTAAAAAAAGATAGGGACGGTAGAATAACATTAATTGATCCAGAAAACGTTTTCAAAGATGAAGATGCATTCATTGCAATTAAAAGTGATGATTTAATCACAATCCAACTTTTAATCAATGGTATCTTAAGTAATGACTTCCAGAACTGGAGAGAATTGGGAACCATTCCTGAAAACGAACCATTAAAAAGCCTTTTCGTACGTTTAGGTTATTCAAAAGAAGACATATCTAAATTATTAAAAGAATTTTAGATATTCTTTTTTAACTATTTTTTTTAAAAAATAAGTTGTAGAAAAGAAGTTAATCTTTTCTATAAATCTTTTATGTCTTCTGCATCCAGTATTTTGATGTTGCTTTCATTTAAGGCATCAACAGCTTTTTCCATATTTTCCAGTCTCATAACAACAATTGCCTCATCGGTTTTGCTGCTAACGAAAGCGTATAAATATTCCAGATTAATGCCTTTTTCATCGAAAACAGCCAGAGTTGAATTCAATCCGTTTGGTTTATCAGGCACTGCCAAAATGATGACTTCATTTTCTTTTACGATAAATCCGTCTTTTTCAAGAGCAGCTATTGCCTTTTCATTATCAGATACAATTAATCTTAAAATTCCGTATTTTGTTGTATCTGCTATTGATAATGCACGAATGTTAATGTTTTCTTTTGCTAATGTGTCAATAGCTTTTTTAATTCTCCCTTCTTTGTTTTCGACAAAAATTGATACTTGTTTAACTGCCATTTTATCACCTATTCAAAATTTCTTTCATCAATTACACGAACAGCTTTACCTTCACTTCTTGGAAGTGATTCCGGTTCGACAATACTTACGTCCACTCTAAGTCCTGTTTCTGATCTGATGGATGCTTGTATTTGTTTTTCCACTCTTTCCATCTCTTTCATTTCATCTGAGAACAATTCTTTTGTAGCTTCAACCTTAACCTCCACTTCATCTAAAATATCCGGTCTTGTTACATGAATCATGTAGTTAGGGCTTGCTCCTGACACTTTAAGCAATGCCTTTTCGATTTGTGATGGGAAAACCATGACTCCTTTGATTTTCAGCATGTCATCGCTTCTGCCGGTGATTCTTGTCATTCTGACGGTTGTTCTGCCGCAGTCGCATTTGTCTCCAATAATGGAAGTTAAATCTTTGGTTCTGAATCTTAGGATAGGCATTCCGGTTTTGGTTAGGGAAGTCAATACCAATTCTCCCTTTTCACCGTAATCCAAAGTTTCACCAGTTTCCGGATTTATGATTTCCGGATAGAAATGGTCGTCCTGGATATGCATTCCGTTTTGGAAATCGCATTCCTGGGCGACACCAGGTCCCATGACTTCTGTTAAACCATAGATGTTGTGGGTTTTGATTCCAAGGGATTCTTCAATCCTTTTTCTCATTTCATTGGTCCACATTTCAGCTCCATGGATTCCTATTTTTAAATTAATGTCTTCTAGGGAGATGCCTGCCTTTTCCCTGGATTCTCCGAGATACATTGCATAAGATGGGGTGCATGTCAGGATTTCGCTTTGGAAGTCAACCATTGTGTCAAGTTGTCTTTGGGTGTTTCCAGCAGATATTGGGATTGTAATCGCTCCCATTCTGTTTCCACCGTGGTGGATACCGAATCCTCCTGTGAATAATCCGTATCCGTATGCATTCTGGATAATATAATCTTTTTCGGCACCGGCCATTTTAAGTCCACGTGCAATGCATTCTCCCCAAATGTCCAAGTCATTTTGAGTGTATGCGGTAACTGTTGGTTTTCCGGTTGTTCCGGAAGATGCATGAACTTCTACAATTTCTTCACGAGGAACTGCAAGCAATCCTAAAGGATAGGCTTGCCTCAAATCACTTTTGGTTGTAAATGGAATTTTTTCGATGTCTTTCAATGTTTTGATGTCTTCCGGTTTCAATCCGATTTCATCGAATCGTTTTTTATAAAACTCTACATTTTCATATGCGAGCTTTACAGTCTTCTGCAGTCTTTCCAGTTGTATTTTTTCTTTTTCTTCTTTTTCCATACATTCGGCTTTTTCATCCCAAAACATGATATCCCTATTTGATTAAGTTTTTTAATGTGTTTAATTATGAAACTTATTCAATATATAATTTTACTCAACTGTTTAATTGACTCTTTCAAAAACTTTGTTGATTTAAAATTTTTTGATTAAAGTTAGTTATGAACTTTTAATCCTGTTTAAAAACAGTTAAATTTAATAAGAAATTGGAGTAAAAGTTTTCATTATTACAAATAAAAAAATTTACTCTAAGTTGTATTTTAGAATCCAATGCTTGTATTTGGTTAAATTAATTAGCATGCTTAAAAAAGTGGGAAATTAAATATCCCATTTTTATAAAATATTTTTAATGAAATATTCATGTATTAAAGTATTCTCTGTTAATTCAGGGTGAAATGAAATTGCAATATTCTTTTCCTGTTGAATTGCTATTATTTTACCATTGAATGTGGATAAAACTTTAATATTTTCTTTTGATTTATCATATGATTCAAGAGAAGGAGCTCTTATAAAAACTCCTGGAAATTTCTCATTAAATATATCAATTTCAGCTTCAAATGAATCTTTTTGTCTTCCATAATTATTTCTTTTAACATTAATATCCATTAATCCAAGTAAAGGTTGGTTGAAATCAGTTTTTTTACCTAACAGTATCATGCCAGCACATGTTCCAAAAACCGGAATGTCATTGTCCTTAATTGCTTTGTCAATACCTCTTTCATTGATTAGTTTGCCAATGACTGTACTTTCACCTCCCGAAATTATTATTCCATCACATGTTTTAACATCACCACTGTATCTTACTGTTTCAACATCAATATCCAATCCTAATTTTTCAATAGCTTTTTTGGTTAGGTCATAGTGCTCCGATACTGCACCCTGTAAATTTAAAATTCCTATTTTAACCATTTTCAGATTCCTCTATCTTGCATCCTATCGGATTTGTTTAATGTTGACATTTCTAGTCCTTTCATGGCTTCACCTAAACCTTTTGATACATCAGCCAATACCTCAGGTTTATCATAATTTGCGGTTGCTTCAACAATAGCTTTTGCAAATGCTTCTGGATTTTTAGACTTGAATATTCCTGATCCTACAAAAATTCCATCAGAACCTAATTGCATCATCAATGATGCATCAGCGGGGGTGGCAATTCCTCCTGCAGCAAAGTTTACAACAGGTAATTTTCCAAGTTCTGCAGTTTCTTTTACAAGTTCTATTGGTGCTTCAATATTTCTTGCATATTTCCAAAGCTCTTCTTCCTCCATTCCCTGAATTGTTCTGATTTCACCCATCACCATTCTCATGTGTCTGACTGCTTCAACTATGTTTCCGGTTCCAGGTTCTCCTTTGGTACGTATCATTGATGCTCCTTCATCTATTCTTCTTAATGCTTCACCAAGATTACGTGCTCCGCATACAAATGGTATTGTGAATTCTTTTTTGTTAATGTGATATTCTTCATCAGCAGGTGTTAATACTTCACTTTCATCAATCATGTCAACACCCAATGTTTCAAGGATTTGTGCTTCTGCAATATGCCCTATTCTAGCTTTTGCCATTACCGGAATTGAAACTGCTTCAACTACTTCCTCAACTATTGTAGGATCTGCCATTCTTGCAACTCCTCCTGCTGCACGAATGTCTGCAGGCACTTTTTCAAGCGCCATTACTGCTACTGCACCAGCATCTTCTGCAATTATTGCCTGTTCAGCATTCACCACATCCATAATAACACCACCTTTTGTCATTTTTGCAAAACCTTCTTTTAACACTTTTGTTCCTTTTTCTACCATATTTTTGTTCTCCTATAAAAATATTATAACAATTGTTTTATATGTTTTAAGTAATATATAAAATTTTACAGTTTCCAAAAAATCAACAATATAATTATAAATAATTAAAAGTATTAAATTAAAATTTAATACACACCCATAAAAGATATATGATTTAAATTAAACATGAAACTTTTAAAATATGATTTTTAAAACACATTTCATTTTTGTGTTTTCTAGTAATTTAAAAGATATCCTGTCAACTACATTGAATTTTTAAAATCAACAAAGTTTTTGAAAGAGTCGTTTAATTTTCCGATTTCAATTTTAATTAATTTTTAACGAGGTCAACTAAATATTGATTTATGCTCGTCAAATTATAAATCAACATCAATTTTTACTTTATTTCGTCTGCCAAGTATTTATACTAGTTTATTGTAAGCTTTACTTGGTGATTAATTTGAATTTAGAAATTGAAAAGGCAAAAAACGAATTTGATGATAGAAATTATGAGAGGGCATTGGAAATATTGGATAGCCTTGAAGTTGAAGGGGAGTTTCATAAGCTTGCTGTCATGATTAGAATTGCCAGTTTGATGGCATTGAAGCGTTATGATGACTCTTTGAGTGTAATTGATTCAAATATTGAAAAATTTCCATATAGTGATTTTTTATGGTCCCGAAGGGTCGAGTGCCATTATTTCAATGGGGATGAGGAGAATGCTGTCAAATCCCTGGAGGAGCTTGAACGAATTGTCAATAAGGATGAAAAGCATGCCCTGGTTTTTCTTGCTGAGGAGTTTGAACTGCTCGACAATCATGAAAAGGCCTTGAAGTATTGTGATATGGCATTGGAGATTGACGAAGATTTTGAGGATGCCGTTCGCCAAAAGGCAATGATTGCAAGTTCCCTTAAAGATCGTGATATGATGAGCGACTGTGCAGACAGGCTTTTAAAGCTTTATGACGATGACATCTATAAGGTGATGATTCCATTCATGCTTAAATTGTTTTCTGGAAGGTATAAGGATTGTTTGGATATAGTTAACGGGGTCAACGTATTGGACGATTCGCAGGATGAGATGTTTAAGGGAGCAATCTATAAGTCAATGGTTGAGGATTTGAACATAGAAATCAGGACTTCTGCACCGATTGAGATGACAGTTGATGAGGTTTTGGACCTTTTCTTCAGGTATCATTATGATGGAATCAAGCATGGCGAAATTAATGGTGCAAGGTATTTGATTGTCAAGCGCAAATAATGTACAAAAAAGTACATCAATGTATTTTAGTAAGCTTTATAAACATTAAACATAATAAATTAAAGTGGATATTAAGTTATTTAATATTTTTTAGAGGTAATTAATTATGGACGTAATGATTTTAACAATAGTGTTTATAATCTACATATTCGCGCTGGTTTTTGTAGGTTATTACGCATACAAAAAGACTAATTCCTCTGAAGACTTCATGATTGCTGGTAAAGATACACATCCATTCATCATGGCAATGAGTTATGGAGCTACTTTTATTTCGACAGCAGCTATTGTTGGTTTTGGAGGGGTTGCTAGTGAATATGGTATGAGTGTTTTATGGTTGGCATTCTTAAACATTATCATTGGTGTATTTATCGCATTTGTATTTTTAGGAAAAAGAACACGTAGAATGGGGCATGCTTTGGATTCCCTGACATTCCCTGAGTTTTTGGGAAAACGTTTCGACTCAAAATTCATCCATTACTTCTCAGGATTGATAATCTTCTGTGCAATGCCTTTATATGCGGCAGTTGTATTGATCGGTGCTGCAAGATTTCTGGAATCTTCCTTGATGATTAATTTCAGTATCGCATTGATGATTCTATCAATCATTATCACATTCTATGTGCTGTTCGGCGGAATCCGTGGTGTAATGTATACTGACGCACTTCAGGGAACCATCATGGTAGTTGCAATGGTATTCCTTTTAGTATTTGTCTACTGGCTGCTTGGAGGAGTCAGCACAGCAAACACCGCATTGACAAACATGGTTAATCTGTATCCTGCCGATGCGCTTGCAACGGGAGGTACGGGCTGGACGGCCTTCCCAGAGTTTGGAACACCATTCTGGTGGTCACTTGTATCATCTACATTAATCGGTGTAGGTATCGGTGTTTTAGCACAGCCTTCACTTATCGTAAGGTTCATGACAGTTAAATCCGACAAGGAACTGAACAGATCAGTTTTGATTGGAGGAATATTCATTGCAATCATGCCGACAACCGCATATATCGTGGGATCCCTTTCAAACGTATACTTCTTTGACAAGCTGGGCAAAATCGCTGTTGATGTGGTTGGAGGAAACATCGATAAGGTCATTCCGACTTTCATTACAATGGCGCTTCCGGAATGGTTCGTGTACATTTTCCTTCTGTCCCTGATTGCGGCTGCGATGTCAACAATATCCTCACAACTGCACACTCAGGGAACCGCATTCGGTGTGGATATCTACGGAACAATAAGGAAAAAGACCAAACAGAAACTCGACCAGGTAAGCATCTCAAGGGTAGGTATCCTTATAGCCATTATTCTTGCATTGGTAATGGCATACGCACTTCCTGGAAGTGTGGTTGCACTCGGTACAAGTCTCTTCTTTGAAATCTGTGCAGCAGCATTCCTGCCTGTATTTTTAGGAGCGCTTTACTGGAGAGGAATCACAAGGCCTGGAGCGATTGCGGGAATAATTTCCGGAACATTCGTCAGTCTGTTCTGGTTAACATTCGTATTCAAAAAAACTGCAGTAGGTCTTGGAATATGTAAATTCTTGTTAGGCGTGGAAACATTGATTCCTGCAGCACCATGGCCATTCATTGACGTGATGCTGATAGCGGTGCCTGTTTCTGCAATATTTACAATAGTAGTAAGTTTACTTACCAAACCTCCGGCACAGGAGGTTGTCGATAAGGCATTTGAAAACATAGGTTCAAAAGGGAGTGATGCATAATGGGAATTTTAGGAATTGAAGACCCATGGATTTGGGGAGTATACCTTGGAATTATCCTGTCCACACTTCTATGTGTTGGCTATGGTATTGTAAACTGGAACAAGGGAGATTAAATTCTCCTACCTTATCTTTTTTTATATAATTAATTACAAATTCATTAACGATGAACGCTGATGAATCTGATAAAATTTTTACCAAATCATTTTTCCTGATTTTTGGAGCGCTGCTTTTTACTGCTCTTGTGATGTATGCACTGATGTCGACGGTGACCGAATATGCAACGACTATGGGCTCCACTGCAACGATTGCCGGCCTGGTTTCTGGAATATACATTTTCGGAGGGCTGTGCTCAAGGATATATTCAGGTGATGCCCTTGAGAGAATCGGCTGGCGAAAGATAGCGCTTGTTTTCATGGGAATTCATTTTCTTGCATGTCTTCTGTATTTTGTAGTGGACAACATCACTCTCCTTATAATAGTCAGATTCATACACGGTATAGGTTTCGGGGCATCAGCCAATGCGATAGTGACAATAGCAACGGCAATATTGCCTAAAAAAAGATTTTCCGAAGCCTTTGGATATTTTATGCTTGGAACAACAATAGCGGTGGGTCTTGGACCATTCATCGGAGGATTCCTGTATGATTCATTCGGATCTGTGGGATGCTTTGCGGCAGCTTCTACCTTCTCATTTTTGGCTTTGATATTCATAATTCTCATTGATGTCGATAAATACGACACAAAGGATAAAACTTCCGGTGATAAGTCATATTCCGGAATTGAAAAGGTAATAGAGTTCGGTGCAGTTCCCGTTTCACTTTTTACAGCTCTCACAAGTCTCGGTTATGTGTCAATACTTTCATTTTACCGCTTGTATGCTATTGAGGTGAGCCTAACTGAGGTATTTTCATGGTTTTTCATCATATACTCAATCTGTCTTGTTGCCACAAGGCCTCTGGCCGGAAGAATCCAGGACAACGGTGGAGATAAAATCGTTTGTGTGGTTGGAATTGTTGCCCAGTCAATAGGTCTGATGCTGATTGCACTTTACCCGTCAAACGTCACGGTCATAATCTGTGCAATATGTGCAGCTCTGGGATTCGGAACTCTTAATTCGGCCAGTACTGCAATCATAACCAGAAAGGTCTCAGAACACCGCCGGTCATATGCAATATCCACATTTTTCATATTCTGTGATGCGACAATGGGCTTTGGACCTGCACTTCTTGGTTCATTCGTATCAGCGGCTACAGGATATGCTCCGGTCTATTTCATATCCTCGATAATTACCCTTTTGGCTTTGCCGATTTGTTTGTACTCCTTGAAATCGTAATTTAATATATAAATGGAACGTATCTTAGGATACAAATCATACGTAAGTGATTTGGAGTGTTCTAATTTTTTTCATGTCATGATTAGTAATCCTGTGAGTTATATGTTGAAGTAAATTTTACGAATATAAATTAATATTTCACGTTTAAAACAATTTTTAGGCCTTAATTTAATGAATGGAAGTCTTAAATACTATTAAATTAAATATTATAATTAACCAAACTCTTGATCCAAAAGGGGGTGGTATTATTTTGAACAGAGTAATATTGCCGATGATGGGATTTAAGACACTTGTTTTAATGAACTCTCCTCTTGGCAACTTCATTCATTTAAATGGAGGAATCATTATGTGTATCCAAAGAAAACTTTGGATTGCAATGCTCATATACACCATCGTCACGTGGTGTCTGGCATTTGTTATCATATGGATTAGTTATAATTAATCTGATGTCATAATTGATTTCTCCTTTAAAGTGTAGGAATCTTCAATATTGCAATGATTGTTTATCGATAGCCTTAACAGGCTATGTTTGGGTTTGTTTATTTGCAATGAACACCTCCTACATTTTATAAATTAAAAAACAATAAACTTTATATATAATTTGTTTCATAATATTCATTAGAGTTTAAAGTTCACTTTCTGGGTACTTAAATTCTAAAGTTTAAATGAATGAAATTATTCGATGTCTATCTGTTCCAACATGTGAAAACATGTTGTAGACATTGAATTTCAACTTTAACTTGTTTTTTAATGGACCTGCTAATTTTTAATGATTAAATTTCAATCTACTTATCTCTTTTTTTAAAACATGTTTTTGAATTTGATTATGAAATAAAAATTTAAAAATGTCTAAAAATATAATTTAGTCGTAGAATGTTTGGTGAAATGGATAGTCATCAAAAATATCAAACTTTTCGGATACTCGATACATAATTAATTTTTAGACTTAAATTCCAAAATCCACCATATTTTGTTTCCTTATTGGAAAGGTCGCATAAATATATAAAACAATAAAAAGAGAATAATAATTAGATATAAAATTATTAATATATCTAACACATAATAACATGACAAAAGTTTGTCTTGTTGATATTTAAATATGGAGGATAATTAAGATGAATGAAACTGTTAAGGAACACTCTTGGATTCCACTAATAGTGGTGGCTCTCGCTTCCTTTATTATAGCTTTGGACGCTACATTCATGAATGTTAGTATTTCCCAGGTTGTTGTGGACCTGCATACTGATGTGAGTACGATTCAATCGATCATGTCATTTTATACTCTCATCACTGCGGCATTCATGCTGCTCAGTGCAAAGCTTCAGGACATAGTCGGTAAAAAGAAACTATTTCTAATCGGTGCTGCACTTTATGGTCTAGGCACATTCACTGCGGCAATAAGTTCAAGTGCTTTAATGTTATTTATCGGATGGTCAGTGATAGAGGGTATTGCTGGGGCATTAATGCTGCCTGCTACCATTTCCATTATAAGTGGAACATACTCCGGTGAAAAGCGTACAGTCGCTTTGGCAATTGTTGGTGTAATGGGTGCAGTTGCGGCTGCTATCGGTCCGCTCTTTGGAGGGGTCATGACAACATTTTTAAGTTGGAGATATGGATTTGGATGTGAATTGCTAATCGTTTTCATTATTTTGATAATGCGTAATAGGATACCTGATTTCACACCTACAGAATCAAGAAGCGATTTGGACATTACCGGATCTATAATTTCATTTATAGGTCTTGTTCTGCTGGTTTTAGGTATTTTGTCACTGTCTAAAGATTTCAATAATAGTATAATTATAATAGTTGCAGGCCTAATTGCATTAGCGATCTTTGCATACTTTGAAATCAGAAGAAAAAGGGGCGGCAAAGTGCCATTGCTTGATATGGACTTATTCAAGGATAGAAATTTACGTGTAGGAACTTTAATTTTGTTAATGAGTTATCTTTCAATGGGAGGGGCATTGTTTGCTGTTTCCCTGTATCTGCAAAGCGTATTGCAGTTAAATGCATTCAATACCGGTTTGACCACTCTTCCTATGACTATAGGTTTGCTCATATTTGCAATAATAGCTCCAAGTTTGGCCGGAAAATTGAGTCACAAGGTAATCATAGCAATAGGATGTATAATGGCAATCGTAGGATGTCTGATGTTAAGCAATCAGTTCAGACTGGATACGACAATAATGACTTTAGTCCCTGGACTCTTTGTATTGGGAGCAGGACTCGGTTTCATTATGGCATTATGTACGGATATTGCATTAGTCAATATTCCTAAGGAAAGTCAAAATAACGCATCCGGTATTAATTCAACCGGTCAGTCATTAGGTGAATCAATGGGTACAGCAATTATTGGTATAATTCTGATTCTTGGAGTTATGGGTGGTATTAGTAACGCAGTTGATGTCCATGCCCCTGACCATTCCGGAGACGAACAATTTCAGTTGGAAGTTGCTAATTACTTCCAGAAAGTGGGTAATATAGATAATCTTAAAGACAATAGTACTGTTGTTGATATTGTAAACATCATTGTCCAGAGTACTATGGCATTCGTAATGCAGGTAACTGCTATCCTGATGGGAATTGTTTTCCTTATGACATTGCGGCTGCAGAATAGAAAGATTAATAAACAATGAGAGTTCATCTCTCATTTCCATTTTTTTTATTTTAATCCGATATTGGATTTAGATTTTTTTTTGACAAATTTTTTATAAATCTGTTTTCATAATAATCCTATGAATAAATTATTTGACAATTTCGCAAGAATCCAGAAAAATGACCCTGAATTTCATGAGATATTTAAAAACTTCGCATTTGATGAAGTGTATGAATACTCAACATTGTCTGAAAAGGAGGCTGTTCTGGTTACATTGGCATCACTGATAGCCTGCCAGTCACCAAAGGCATTCAAAAAGATATTGCTTTCAGCCGTTAATGAATACGTAACTCCTGAAGAGGTAAAGGAATTGCTCTACCAGTCCGTGCCATATGTTGGATTTGGCCGTGCACACAATTTCTTTGGAGTTGTAATCAAGGTATTCGACAAGAAGGGAATTGAGATGCCCTTGGAAAGCAGGTCAAACACCACTCCAGAAAAAAGGCATAAATTTGGCCGTGAAATTCAGGACAGGTACTTTGGAGCCGAGATGATTCAGGCTATGAATGACAATGCTTTCGAAGGCCAAAAGCACTTCAACACCTTTCTTGAAGGATATTGCTTCGGTGATTTCTACACTCGTGACGGCCTGAACGACAGCGAAAGGGAACTGATCACTTTTGTGTTCATCACAACATTGGGAGGATGTGAAAACCAGCTTAGAGGACATGTTCAGGGTAATTTAAGTGTAGGAAATGATAAGGAAAAACTGATTTCAGCAATAACTGTCATATTGCCGTATATCGGTTTTCCAAGGTCGCTGAATGCATTAGGTATCGTTAATGAAATATGCAAATAGAAAAACTTATATGCTTTCACCTAACCATTAAAAGAATTAAGGTGATACTATGATATACAAATGCACTATCTGTGGCCATATCCATGATGAGGAATCGACAGGAATACTTTTGAAAAACCTGGACAAATGTCCAATATGCGGTCAGCCTATCTCCAAATTCGTTGAGGTTGAAAATTCACACTCAACCCAAAACGAAAAGGAGTCCGACTCTGATTTGGCATATGACAAAAAATATGCAAAAAGCGACAGCGACATTCGATATATGGATGCAATCCATCAAATGGCAATAACCGGTGAGTCCATAGTGTCTGCGATGTATACTGACATGCCGATGCCTAACTGGGATGAAATACTTATTTTGGGAAATCAGTTGAATCCGCAGCCATTGGAATCTGATGTGGATGTAAACACGCAAACTGTCATCGGAAAAAGCGCCAAGAAACCACTGGTCATTGAAAGTCCGGTCTACATCACTCACATGTCATTCGGTGCACTTTCAAGAGAAACCAAGATAGCTTTGGCCAAAGGCAGTGCTGCAGTTAAAACCGCTCAGTGCAGCGGTGAAGGCGGAATACTGCCGGAAGAGATGGAAAACGCCTATAAATACATCTTTGAATATGTTCCAAACAGGTACTCTGCAACAGGGGATAATCTCAAGAATGCCGATGCTATTGAAATCAAAATCGGTCAGTCAACAAAACCCGGCCTTGGTGGACAACTGCAGGGCGAAAAGGTAACCGAAGAGATAGCACAAATCCGGAAAAAGCCATTGGGCAAAGACATTCACTCTCCTGCAACAATTCCTGAAGTCAACTCAAAGGAGGATTTGAAAAATCTGGTTGATGAGTTGAGGATGAAATCCCATGGCCGTCCGATAGGATTGAAATTTGCAGCAGGGAGAATAGAAAACGATTTGAGTCATGTTTTGTATGCCGAACCTGATTTCATCACAATCGACGGAAGGGGAGGATCAACCGGTGCAAGCCCGAAACTGATCAGGGATTCAACATCAGTTCCGACAATCTATGCTCTTTCAAGGGCTCGAAAATACCTGGATGAGCATGAAAGTGAAATCGATTTGACAATAACTGGGGGTTTGCGAGTGTCTTCTGATTTTGCAAAGGCCCTTGCAATGGGTGCAGATGCAATAGCTATCGGTACTGCCGCAATGATTGCAACAGCCTGCCAGCAGTATAAAATCTGTGACACCGGGGACTGTCCGGTCGGTGTTGCAACGCAGGATGATGAGTTGAGAAAAAGACTGAAAATAGAAACCGCTTCAAAGAGGGTTGAAAACTACTTGAGGGTTTCAACCGAAGAGCTGAAGACCTTTGCAAGAATCACGGGCCATGATGATGTGCATGACTTGAATACGGATGATTTGTGCACATTAAATTCTGAAATATCTGATTATACGGATATAAAACATGTTTAATATTCGGCATATGATTGAATCATCGGATATTGCCAATCAGGGGTAATCCCTTGATATTTTTTATTTTTCATTTTTTTTCGATATGAATGCATTAACATCGATATGTAAATATTTATATATCACTTGTTATAATAAATATTATTGCCAATCATGATGAATGAAGTGCAATTAATGATTTTTTAATGAATGGAAAGTAATGAATAAATTACATCGAATAGTAATG
>Ga0256407_10006240_pt1 | contig 18537 bp, 18 predicted proteins | sample RumenRJG_04DNA_FD_193489 | JGI IMG/M metagenome (GOLD analysis project Ga0256407, IMG submission 193489) | Bovine rumen microbial communities from Lethbridge, Alberta, Canada - RJG_04 | ecosystem: Host-associated > Mammals > Digestive system > Stomach > Rumen | place: Canada: Alberta...
AAGCCTGAGGAGGTTATCGACTTCGCTACTCGCACAGGTTGCGACTCTCTGGCTATCTCAATCGGTACTTCACACGGTGCTCACAAGTTCACTCCAGAGCAGTGCACACTCGTAAACGGCGTGCTCGTTCCACCACCATTGGCATTCGACATCCTGCACGAGATTGAGCAGAAGCTTCCTGGATTCCCCATTGTACTTCACGGTTCTTCTTCAGTTCCTATGGATGAGGTTAACACTATCAACAAGTACGGTGGTCACCTTGAGGCTGCTATCGGTATCCCCGAGGAGCAGCTCCGCGAGGCTTCAAAGAGCGCTGTCTGCAAGATCAACATCGACTCAGACTCTCGTCTGGCTATGACTGCTGCTATCCGCAAGCACCTGGCTGAGCATCCTGGAGACTTCGATCCTCGTCAGTATCTGAAGCCAGCTCGTGAGAACATGAAGAAGATGTACATCCACAAGATTGTGAACGTACTCGGTTCTGACGGCAAGCTCGCTCAGTGCTAATCTGACCGATCCAGATAAAATTAATCCCCGCCAATTTTGTGGGGATTATTTTTTTATGCTATAGGTTCGTAGGGTAGGCCGAATACGTCGGCTACTGCCTTGAATGTCACCTTACCTTCTACTATGTTCAATCCCTTTGCCAGTGCAGGGTCATCCTTGCAGGCCTGCTGCCAGCCCTTGTCGGCCAGAGCTATGGCATAGCGAAGTGTGGCATTAGTCAGTGCCAGCGTAGATGTGTTGGGCACAGCACCTGGTATGTTGGCCACACAGTAGTGCACGATACCCTCCTCGGTGTAGACAGGTTCGCTATGAGTGGTTGGATGCGATGTCTCGAAACAGCCGCCCTGGTCGATGGCAACATCTACCAATACCGTGCCAGGCTCCATCAATTTAAGCATCTCGCGAGTGATAAGATGTGGTGTCTTATCGCCAGGAACCAATACCGATCCTACTACGATATCAACTGTTGGCAACATCTGACGGATGTTGTGCTCCGACGAGTAGAGCGTGTGGACATTGGCTGGAGTCTCAATGTCGAGCTGGCGCAGTCTAGGAAGCGAGATATCAGCTATTGTTACATCAGCCCCCAATCCTGCAGCCATAAGTGCTGCTGCCTCGCCTACAACACCACCACCAAGCACCAGCACCTTGGCAGGACTAACACCAGGCACACCACTAATCAGTTTGCCCTTGCCGCCCTTGGTCTTCTGCAGATAGTAGGCACCATTCAGCGTGGCCATTCGGCCTGCAACCTCGCTCATAGGCTGCAGCAGAGGCAACGAGCCATTGGGCAGTTGCACAGTCTCGTAAGCCAGACACACGGCCTTGCTCTTCAGCATGGCATCAGTAAGTTCCTTTTCGCATGCAAAGTGGAAATATGTAAAGAGCAACTGACCTGGGCGAACCAACGAGTACTCTGGCTCGATAGGCTCCTTCACCTTTACTATCATGTCGCACTCGCGATACACAGCCTCGATGGTGGGCAGTATGCGTGCACCAGCAGCTACATAGTCATCGTCAGAGAATCCACTGCCTTCGCCAGCAGTGTGCTGCACACTGACCTCGTGGCCGCGACGAGTAAGTTCTGCTACTCCCGCAGGTGTCATTCCCACACGGTTCTCATTGTTCTTAATCTCCTTTGGAATTCCTACTTTCATAAGCCTTTATGTTTTAAATTAGAGTAACTATGGTGCGAATATACGATTTTTTTCGTTACGTTGTTCTAACTTTCGCAGTTTTTTTGTATTTTTGCAGGCAACAAATTAAAACCTAACAATAACGTAGCAAATGAACAAGAAACTGCTTAGTGCAACTATCGCTGCAGCATGCTGCCTTACGATGGCAACATCGTGCACACATCAACCAGAATCGGCAAGCAATAAGCTTACCACCGTTGGCAACCCTTATCTGCCCCTGTGGGAACATATCCCCGATGGAGAGCCATACGTGTTCGACGATCCTGACAATCCTGGCAAACAGCGTGTATATATATATGGTTCGCACGACAATCTGATAACAGCCTATTGCGGTCGCGATCAGGTAGTTTGGTCAGCTCCTGTCGACGATCTTAACAACTGGCGCTACGATGGAATAATCCTGGTGGTCGACAAGAATGCCAAGGGCGAGCCATTCGACACAGCCAAGACTGCCGATGTGCTGTATGCTCCTGATGTAACTCTGGTTACTGATAGTACTGGCAAGAAAACATATTACCTGTTCCCCAACGACCAGACTGGCTATCGAAACGGACTGATAGCCAAGAGCGATCGTCCTGACGGCCCATTTGAGGTGTGCAACTGGAAAGACGATGATCCTAATCAGGTTACTGGCATCTATGGTTTCGACCCAGCAGTATTTGTAGATGACGACGGCCGTGTGTATGGCTATTGGGGATTTGAGCACTCATACGCTGCCGAGATCGATCCTGCTACTATGTGTACCGTTAAGCCTGGTACACAGGTTGTCGACGGAATGATTTCAGGCCGTAACGAGCCAGGAATATTCAGTTTCTTCGAGGCATCAAGCATTCGTAAAATCAAGGATAAGTATGTGTTTATCTATAGCCGATTCACCAAGGACGGCGAGTTTGGTCTGCCCACATCCAACTACACTCTGGCCTATTGCTATAGCGACAATCCTCTGGGCCCTTGGACCTATGGCGGAACCATTATCGACGCACGTGGTCGCGAGATAAATGAGAAGGGCGATACCATCGCATCGGGCGTAGTAGATGGCAACACCCATGGCTCTATCTGCGAAATCAACGGCAAATGGTATGTGTTCTATCATCGCCAGACAGGCACCGATGAGTACGCACGTCAGGCTATGGTTGCACCTATCGAAGTAAAGGTGCAGGAAGGTAAGGGCGGCAAGGTTGAGATAAGCGAGGGCGAGTACAACTCTGAAGGCTTCGCACTTAACGGACTCAATCCGCTGGAGTGCCATTCGGCTGGTATCGCCTGCTGGCTTACTGGTCCTAAGGTGGCAGTACACGAGTGGCCAAACAATATCTTCTCAGGTTCATACGTTGAGGCATCGTATGGCACCGACAGCAACTTCGACGAACCATACGCCCTGAAGAACAATACCAATCGTGTTATCAACAATACCGATGGTTCTATCGTGGGTTATAAGTACTTCAACTTCACTGAGACCAACGGCAAGGAGAATCTTAAGCTGAGTCTGCGACTGATACCAGAGGGTGTCGACGGCAAGATAATTGTGATGGTAGACCGTCCTTGGGAGTCGCAAGGTGGCAAGCAGATAGGTTCGCTCGAACTTACCAGTCACATGGTTCAAGAGTCTACCGCACTTCCTATCGATGTTCCAGAACTGGGCAGTCTTACTGGCAAGCACGCCATTTACTTTAAGTTTGTATCTGATACTAAGGACAAGTCTATCTGCAAACTCGAAGACTTCCAGTTCCAATATTAAATAGGTGAGGATGGAGATACAGCCGATAGCGCACTTTGAGTCGCCATTCACTACCAAGTTTGGTATCCCCCGTCAGAGCGGACTTGTGCCCGATCTGACGGGGCGTATCGTGTTCGCACCAGAGTATCGTCAGATGGATGCCGTACGTGGTATCGATGGGTTCGATTATCTGTGGTTGGTATGGGAGTTCTCGGCTAATCGCGATGCAGAGAAGAGTCTCACCGTTCGCCCACCTCGACTTGGCGGCAATCAGCGTATGGGCGTGTTTGCCACACGTTCGCCCTTCCGTCCCAACAATCTGGGCCTGTCGTGCGTAAAGTTCGACAGAGTAGAGAACGATCCTAAGCTAGGTCCTGTTATCTATGTTCGTGGCGCCGACCTGATGTATGGTACACCCATCTACGACATCAAGCCCTACGTGGCTTATGCCGATGCCCATCCAGAGGCTCGTAGCGGGTTTGTGGATAAAACAGAATGGCAGCCCCTACAGGTAGAACTGCCAAAAGCGTTAGCCGCCAAAGTACCCGCCGACCAGATAGAATCCCTAAAGTCCACCCTGGCTCAAGACCCCCGTCCACGTTATCATGACGACCCCAATCGCATCTACGGCATGCCATTCCTGAATCTCGACGTAAGATTCAAAGTCGCAGCCAATGTATTGACGGTAGTAGAAATAAAATAAAAAGTTTGGTATAAGCCTACATGCCTACACAAAATTGCTCAAAACCCGCATAAACACTAGGTTTTTTGAGTTTTCAAGCCTACATAAAGCCTACACAAAGCCTACATGAAGCCTACATGATTCCTACACGATTCCTACACAAAAAGTAGCTTTTTGGCATCTAGCGAGTAACTTATTAGGCTATAGAAAGCTACTCGTTGCCTTGCGAAAAGATACTTTTTGTAGTGTTTGTAATGATTAGTATTATGGGATGTTATAAAATTCTCTAGAGAATTTTCGGCTAAGTAGCGTGCAAAGGATTGTTAACTAGTTAAGAAGCTATAAAATTCTCTAGAGAATTTCATAACTTGTATTAAAGAAAAGGTTTGCTATACTAGGCAAAGCAATCGCTTAACTCCCTTATCAGCTGTAAAACATGTAGGCTTCATGTAGGCTTTGTGTAGGCTTAAAAATCTGTAAATGGTTAAAATACAGCAAATTACGCAAAAATCGTGTAGGCATGTAGGCTGTTTGCGAAATTTTTATTTTAATTTTCATCATATCATGTACATTTCAGGTTGTATTTTTTTCTCGCATAAATATTTGGCGGTTTGAAAATTAGTGCGTATATTTGCACCATATAATGCAATTAGTTATGGACAAAAGTAAAGTTATCGACAGTATCAAGCAGGTGGCCGAAAGGGTTTTACCCAAGGGTAGTCTGTTGTACCTCTACGGGTCGCGTGCACGTGGAGACTGGCACGATGGTTCTGATTGGGATCTTCTGTTGATACTTGATAAGCCACGTCTTGAGCACGAGGATTTTAATAAGTATTCCTATCCGTTTGTTGAAATGGGGTGGGATATAGGCGAGGATATTCGTCCCCATGCATATACTAAGCAAGAGTGGTTTGATGGTCCACATGCTATGTTCTATTATAATGTAGAAGAAGACAAACAAGTATTGTATGGAGCTAAGTGATAACGAGAGATCAACCATCGTTCGAATGGAAATGGAGAAGGCACACAAGACGTTTGCCGATATGGAGTTTTGTGCCAAAGAGCAGAAATGGGAGGCTGCTGCCAATCGCCTGTACTATGCTTTGTTTCATGCGGTATCAGCATTACTTATCAGTGGAGGTCAGAATGTAAAAAGTCATCGTGGCATCATGTCTCTTTTCGGGCAGCATTATGTCCGTACAGGGCTTTTTACGAGCGAAGATGGTTCACTTCTCTCTGAACTTGTGATTATGCGCGATAATGCTGACTATAATCTATTCTTTGAGGCGAACGAGGAGAAAATCACTCCCTATATTGAGCCTACAAGGAAATTGATTAAGAAAATCGGCGAATTTGTTAATACGTGATTTTTCTCCATTTGCTTACTGGGTCAGGAATCATGAAAAAAATGGTCGCAAGATATTGGTATGTGCCAATAGTTCTAGTGGTCTTGCTAATGCTAACACTGATAGTGCTAATTACTAATCAGTCTGCATATCAAAGAATCACTCTTTGGTTACTTTTTGTTGCCTTGATTTCACTGCCGGTTTCATGGATATGGCTATTTATCTTCAAAGAACGCCGTAAGGCACTCTTGTCTATTATATGGTCAATTGCATCTATTTGTATCCTGCTTATTCCACTCTCGATAGCTATCATTTCAGATCCGTACATTCCCAATTCATTGAGTGATGAAAAGAATCAACCACCTAAATCTGAGGCTATGCAGGCAGTAAGAGAAAATAGGTCTTTTCATACTATCAGAAAGGGTGGTACTATTAAAGAGGTATCACCTCAATGGATAAAATCTGATAGCTTATATGCTCATGCCTCCGTTGCAGAATTGATACAACTTGCATCTAAACACAAAGATGCCATCGAGCGTCTGATTGCCTTTCGCGCCCTTCTGATGAAGGATCAGCACGAGGCTGCAAACCTGACTATTTCTGAGGTAGATGATATCACTCTTGTTGGAACTTCAGATGGCATTTGTGGGATGGAAGAATATGTGTCTGATATCAGACTGAATATGATGCAGTACAATAGAGAACGTCGTAAGATTTCTATAGATGATTCTGTACGAATTGACAGTGCTGTTCTGTATTCTGTAAATAGTTCAAAACTCAACTATACACACGAATTATACCAGAAATTACAAGCGAAGCCTGAATACGAGAATCGTCTCCGACAATTGTATAAACAAGACAAACGGGCGCTGATAGCTTTGACAAAGTATCATAAGGAGCAGGATAAGCAGGAGATTATTCGAATTCTTTCTAAAATAGAACATGATAGAGTAGGCGATTATCGTGATACAGTACGTATCGTGTTTGAAGCATTGATAAACTATAACACGCGGTGGAGTTATAACGTTATAGACCAGGCATTATCTACGATGAAGAAGAAAAGAGACTATTCTTCAGCCTGTTGGGATTTCCATTTTGCGCTTGAACATAATCCCCACCCATTGTTCGAACCATTATTAAAGAAATACCCATTGCATGAGTAGAAATAAACTTACCAGAATTGTATGAAAAGAAGTGTATCTATTTATAAGGTTTTGGGGCTTTGGGCTTTGATTGTTATCTTGACGGGATGTGCCGCCGAGAAGGAGCCTTTGATTATATCTCCGTTATCTCAGGATTATATGACAGAACCTACGATGCCGAAATATCCTGGTGGAACAGAGAAAATGTTTGAGTTTATTGCAGATAACCTACGCTGGCCAGATGACGGTGCTTGCATACAAGGGCGTGTGGTAGTATCTTTCATAGTGGAGAAGGATGGCAGCCTGACTGATGTAAAAGTCATAAAGAGTGTAGATCCAGCATTCGACAAGGAAGCTATTCGTGTAGTAAAGTCTATGCCCAAGTGGGAGCCTGGCATGTGGAGAGGTAAACCTGCCAGAATACATTATTGTATACCAATTAGATTCCGCTTAGCAGATGAAAATTTAGAGTAATTCAATAAACCACCCATAATAATAGTAAGAGAAATTTTAAAGAAAAGTGGAACAGGCATTAGTCTATCCCCAATAGTTTGGCAAGTGGCTCGGTCCAGTCCTCATTGTTCTTAGGGAAGAGCGTCTGAATGCCTAGGGCTTTTGCTGCTTCGATGTTCTTTTGGCCGTCATCGATGAAGAGGGTTTCTTCGGGTGTGGATTGCTGGCCTTCGAGCATCATCCTAAATATTTCAGGCGATGGTTTCATCTGCTTGCATTGGTAGCTGAGATAGAGGTGGTCGAAGTAGTATTCAATGGAGTGACCGTTGCCATCAAACTCGTTGCTCATGGCCCACTGCATCATATAGGGATTGGTGTTTGACAGCAGACATACCTTGTAGCCAAGTTGGCGCAATCTAAGCAGCATCTGCAGATTACGTTGTGGCACGGCTTCTACGTAGCCATGCCAGGCATATCTACACTCATCGTGAGAGAGTTCCCGACCCACGAGACGACTTATCTCTGTACGGAATTCCTCAGGTGTGATCACACCTTTTTCCAAATCTCCGAAGATGCCTTGCTGGCAAAAAGCATCAAGATGCTTCCGTGCATCGCTTAGTCCGATCTCTTCGAATCGCTTTACTGCCTGTTCATAGCTTAAGGCTATAACCACGCCGCCCAAATCGAATGCAATGTTCCTTATTAGTTGACTTGTCATTTTAAGGATGTATTTTTGATTGCAAAAATACGAATATTATTTCGATAAGCAAAATATTAATAAGAAAAAATATTCAGCCAAAAGTTTGGTGCTTTCGTTTTTTTATTACTAACTTCGCAGCCAAAATTAATCCAAAACTTAAAACCTATAAATATGAAGAAGTTATTATACGTATGCGCGCTGTTGATAGTAGCAATGGCCTGCAACAACAAACAGCAGAAGCAAAAGTCAAAACTATCAAAGGCAGACAGCATTTTAACGGATGCTTTTTTAAAACAGGATTTTGATAGGGCAATAGAGTTGGCTGACAGTTTTGAGCAAGCTGGAGTCTACTCGTTTATACATGCCTCTAGAAGACGAGGAGAAGTTTATGAAGGAATTAGAAAGTTTGATAAGGCTACAGCTGAGTTTTAAAAGGCTGTAAACACAGCAACCCCAGATAATATTCAAGACAGTGTGAGCTATATAACTTGTCTTAGTAATTTGGTTCAATTACAAGGTATACATGATGATTATGAGACATTGTTGAATAATGCTATGCCTGTGATGGAAATGCTAGAAAACTTTAACTGTCCTAAAGAATATGCCCCGCAAATATTGCTTCCGAAGGCAATGACTTATATGTTTGTAGGCTATGCACAAACAAATCTGGATAAGGAAAAGGATGCTGAAAAATCGTATGAGACTACTTTCAAGAACATTATAGAATTATCTAAGGCCGACACAAATATTAATCAACAAATGAATTGCCTTATTGGTATTAATCAAATTTCGAGGTTTAATTTTGAGAAGAAAAACTACGAAAAGATGGCTTTATGGGTGGAACGAGTCGACTCTTTTGCTAATGTGATGTTAGAACGCAAAAATATACCAGAGAAGTATAAGGCCAGAATAAACGAAATTATTGACTGCCGCCACATGGAACTGGCTATGGGACAAAATAAGATGGACGAGGCAAAACGGTATTATGAGAGATATAAAGAGTCGAACGATGCTAAGAGTGTAGATGGACGATATATGATTGTAGAATACCTTGTTGCTGCCCATCAATATGCCGAGGCTGCCGATGCATTCCCAAGCGCATTTAACGGCATGGTGAAGAAATACGATATAAAGCCATCGTTTCAATTGCTGGAAATGTTGAATAAGAAATTCGAAGCATACTATAAGGCAGGACGCAAGGATTCGGCACTGGCTACGGCCAATTATACCTTTGAGAACCTTGACTCGGCTATCGCGCGCGAGAAGCAAAGCCAAGCAACTAAACTTGCTACCATCTACGAAACCCAACAGAAGGACGAGGAGATAGCGAAGCAGCAGATAGAGCTGACGCAGCAGCGAGTGATGGGACTTATTATCGCCATCGTATTGCTTACGGTGTTTTTTATCATTTATACAATGTTCCGCCGTCGCGCTGCAAGGCGTATGGCCGAGATGAAGGCTGCAAAGCAGGTAATAGAATCGCTGAAGGCAGAAATAGAAAATCATCGTAAGGGTGCCGAACCTAACGACGACCTTACGATGATGTGTATAAGAGTAAACTGATTAATCTTCGTCGACGTGCTCCTCGCGGTGGACGGTCAAGCCGAAGCCGTAGAGGGCTACGGTGATGTAGCAGAGTAGGGGGATGATGAAGGGGACTACCATATTGGTATCATCGGCAATGATGCCTACCAACAGGAATCCGCATCCGCCTACAGGCGTCATCATCAGTATGCTGGATGCACTCTTGGTGAGCGAGCCCAGATTGCGAACGGCCAGCGAGAAGATGGTGGGGAACATAATAGCCTCGAACAGGTAGTTGCCCAGCAGACCTATCATAGAGATACGTCCGAAATTCATCAGTACCAGCATGATGCAGGCCACACTTCCACAGCCGCAGAAGAGAAGCATCTTTTCTGCAGGAATCCATCGCATGATGAAGCTGCCACCAAAACGGCCAACCATAAAGAATGCCAATGCGCCAGTTAGCACCAATGATGCTGTGCGATCGTCCATCCATCCCATGCCTGTAACGTAGTTGATGAAGTAGCTGTTGATAGAAATCTCGGCTATCTCGTAGGCCAGCAGGGCGATGAGGCCGTATACGAAGAACTTATGATGCCAGATGCGCATAAGCGGTTCGCGGCCATATTTCGCTTTCTCTTCGAGTCCGTCGTTGTGCTTTATCTCTGGCAGACGAACACCTGTGAATACGACTGCAATCACCAATACCACAAAACCAAGTATCACGTATGGTATCTCGACATTTCCACCATTATCGCTGAACAGGAACTGGCCAACGGCAAACGTGGCAAACAGGCAACCCAGACCATTGAACGACTGCGAGAGGTTCAATCGGCTGGATGCAGAGTTCTTTCCTCCAAGTTCGGTTACGTATGGATTGGCTGCCGTCTCAAGGAATACCAATCCCACACTGATGATGAACAGCGCAAATAGATAGGCATCGAATGTGCCAGCCTCAGTACACGGCACAAACAACCATGAGCCGAGGGCAAAGAGCAGCAGTCCGAACACTATGCCTCGACGATAGCCGAAGCGATTGATAAACAGTCCTGCAGGGATCGCCATCAGAAAATAGCCCATATAGGTAGTTACCTGTATGAGCGACGACTGGGTGATAGAGATGTGCATCTCGTTCTGGAAGTGCTTGTTGAGCACATCCAGAATGGCACGGGCAAATCCCCAAAGGAAGAAGAGTGTGGTAATCAATACGAACGGCACCATGTAGTTGGTGCCGTTCGACCTAAAAAGTCCGTTTTCTTTTTTCACTTTTATTTTTCAGTATCAATGAGCTTCCAGATGCCGGCAGCACATGCGCCACCTACAAATGGGCCTACGATGAATATCCAAAGATTAGCCAATGCCTCGCCACCCTGGAATACAGCAGGAGCGATAGAGCGGGCTGGGTTGACAGATGTGCCTGTGTAGCGGATGCAGACCAGGTGAACCAGAACGAGCGACAGACCGATGGCCAGACCAGCAAAGTTGTTGGTAGCACCGTTAGTCTTGGCTGTAGCACCCAGTACTACGAGTACGAATACACAGGTGAAGATGATTTCGGCCAGCAGACCTCCCAGTACACTTACGTTGGCCTGGAGATCGTTGGCTCCTGTGCCCTCAAGGCCAGGAACATTCTCTGTGAGTATATACAACAGCAGTGAGCCGATGAAGGCACCGATAACCTGGAAGAGCATGTACATGCCACAGTCCTTGCCGCTCATGCGACCGCTAAGGAAGCAGCCCAGAGTGATTGCAGGATTGATGTGGCAACCGCTGATACCGCCAATGGTGTAAGCCATAGCAACCACAGCCAGACCAAAGGCAAAAGCAGTTCCTACCACAGCGGGAATGTTGTTTACAGGATCACAACCCAGACTAACGGCAACACCGCAGCCCATCAGTACAAGCACCATAGTGCCTACCATTTCTGCTAAATACTTTTTCATAATGTTACAGTTTAAAAATGTTGATTGTTATACTTATTTCTGAGCGCAAAGATACAAATTATTTCGTTTCGTGCAAATATTTTCGCAATATTTTTGTACTTTTGCACCATGATGGAATTATTTAAAGACAAAAAAGTATTGTATGTGCATGGCTTTGCATCGTCAGGCCAGAGTGGTACGGTGACACGTATCCGTGAGGTACTGACCGAGGCTAATGTGATAGCTCCCGACCTGCCAATACACCCAGAGGAGGCCCTGACTCTATTATATAAGATATGTGAAACCGAGAAGCCCGACCTGATAATCGGCACATCGATGGGCGGCATGTATGCCGAGATGCTGCACTGCTTCGATCGTATACTGGTTAACCCTGCCTTGAGGATGGGCGACACGATGAAGGATCACGGTATGATAGGTGCACAGCACTTTCAGAATCCACGTCAGGACGGTGTGCAGGACTTCATGGTGACCAAGACGCTGGTAAAGGAGTATAAGGACATAACCGAGAAGTGCTTTGCTGCTATCGACGACGAGGAGCAGAAGCGTGTGTGGGGGCTGTTCGGCGACGAAGATACTACGGTGAATACATACGATTTGTTCCGTGAACATTACCATCAGGCAGTACGTTTCCATGGCGAGCATCGCATGAACGACAACTCGTTTATGCACTCTGTGGTGCCAGTGATACGTTGGGTTAGCGATCGACAGGAGGGTAGGGAGCGTCCTATCGTATACATCAGCATCAGTGCGCTGATAGATCAGTACGGCAAACCTCGCAGTTCGTCGCAAAAGGCTATACGCCAGTTGATAGAGACTTATCAGCTATACTTTGTTGCCCCTGCTACAGTAGATGCAAGTAATTATGCCGAGGTGAACGACTGGCTGTATGAGTACATAAATGTGCCTGCCTATGGTCATACCATCTTTACTAATCAGCCGCAACTGCTCTATGGCGACTATCTGATTGATACTCAGAAGGTTGACGGTATGGCTACACTGATACAATTCGGATCGGACACCTTCAAGACGTGGGACGATATAATCCCATACTTTGAGAGGTTGGGAGGTCAATGAAAGATTTTAGTAAAATTTAGAGGAAATAGTTTGGCGGTTACATAAAATCTTCATATTTTTGCAGAGGTTTTAACGACTTTGCTTTACGTATGAAATATATCGTCTTGCCTACCAACGAAATCCGCCAGCTTTCTTTTTATCTGGCGATGGAGGAATATGTGGCTCGCCATGTCAGCGAGCCCGATTGCTTTTTTATGTGGCAGGTTGAACCTAGCGTGATATTCGGTCGTAATCAGGTGCTGGAAAACGAGGTTAGCCTGGAGTATTGCAAGGCGAATAACATCAAGATATATCGCAGAAAGAGCGGAGGCGGCTGTGTGTATGCCGATATGGACAACCTGATGCTGTCGATGATTACCGACGGCGATCAGGTGGGATTTACATTCAACCGTTTCGTTACGTTGTTACAGCTGGTCCTGCACAAGATGGGTATAGATGCCACAAGCACTACGCACAACGATATTATGATAGGCGACAAGAAGGTGTGCGGAACAGCATTCTATCAGTTGCCTGGCCGCAGTATCGTTCATAGCACTATGCTCTACGATACGAATATGCAGCATATGCTGAACGCTATCACGCCAGGTCCTGAGAAACTGGAAAAGAAGGGAATACAGAGCGTTCGCCAACGCATAACCTTGTTAAAGGACCACACGCAGATGACACTAGACGAGGTAAAGACGCTAATACGCAACACACTGTGCGACGGCGAGCAGATGCTAACTAGCGAGCAAGTGGTAGAGATAGAAAAGATAGAACAAGGCTACCTGAAATCAGAGTTTATACATTTGATACAATAATAACAAAAAACAACAATAATCTATGGCAATTAAACAAGAATTAGAAAAGGAGAAAGAAAAACGTACGTGTCTGTACGAAAACCACATCGCAGAAGGAGCTTTTATGGCACCGTTTGCTGGTTTCGTTATGCCTATCCAATATGCCAATATCCAGTTGGAGCATCTGGCTGTGCGCAATAAGTGCGGACTGTTTGATGTGAGCCATATGGGCGAGGTGACGGTGAAAGGTCCAGATGCAGAGCGCTATGTTCAGCATATCTTTACCAACGATGTGGCTAATGCTCCCATCGGTAAGATATACTATGGTATGATGTGCTACGAGAATGGTGGAACAGTAGACGATTTGCTGGTTTACAAGATGGGCGAGAACGACTTCTTCCTGGTAATCAATGCCGCCAATATTGATAAGGATTGGGAATGGATGCAGCAGAACGCCAAGGGCTTTGACATCGACCTGCAGAATCGTAGCGACTATTACGGTCAGATAGCAGTTCAGGGGCCTGAGGCTGAGCATACCGTAGAGACTGTGCTTGGATTGCCTTGTGCAGAGCTGGGGTTCTACACAGTTAAGACCATCGGCGATGTAATCGTGTCGCGTACTGGTTATACAGGTGAGGATGGATTTGAGATATATGCATCGCACGACTATATCCGCGAGTGCTGGGAGAAGTTGATTAAGGCTGGTGTTCAGCCTTGTGGACTGGGATGTCGCGATACATTGCGCTTCGAGGTAGGTCTGCCTCTCTATGGCGATGAACTGTCGGAGGATATCACCCCGATAATGGCTGGTCTTGGATTGTTTGTAAAACTTGACAAGGCTGAGTTTATAGGTAAGGATGCCTTGGCCAAGCAAAAGGCTGAGGGACCTGCAAAGAAACTGGTTGGCATAGAGCTGGACGATAAGGCTATACCCCGTCATGGCTACCCAGTGTTGAATATGCAGGGCGAGCAGATAGGTGAGGTGACTACAGGTTATCATTGTCTGTCGGTAGACAAGAGCGTGTGCATGGCACTGGTTGATGCACAATACTCAAAGCTTGATACAGAGTTGCAGATTCAGATCCGCAAAAAGGTGTTCCCAGGCAAGGTGGTGAAAAAACAGTTCTATAACAAGAGCTACAAGAAATAGAAAAATGATCAAATAATTAAAAAATAAAACTATATGGCAAAAGTTATTGAAGGACTCTACTACTCAGAGTCGCACGAGTTTGTAAGAGTAGAAGGTGATTTTGGTTTTGTAGGTATCACAGACTACGCTCAGAATGCACTGGGTAATGTGGTTTATGTAGATATGCCAGAGGTTGACGACGAGGTTGAGGCTGGTGAGGAGTTTGGGGCTGTAGAGAGCGTAAAGGCTGCATCTGACCTGATTTCGCCAGTTAGCGGTACCGTAGTTGAGGTAAACGAGGCTCTCGACGATCAACCAGAGCTCATCAACCAGGATGCCTACGAGAACTGGATTATCAAGGTACAGCTAAGTGACAAGGGCGATCTTGACAACCTGATGGATGCCAAGGCCTACGCTGCCTTCTGCGAAAAATAATGTTTAATCTTTAATGTTTAATCTTTAATGTTTAAATATTTTCCACATACAGAGTCGGACCTGAAGGCGATGATGGATAAGGTGGGTGTGAAAGACCTTGATGGACTTTACGCCCAGATACCTGATGCCATCCGCTTCAAGAACGACTATCAGCTGCCATCGGAGATGAGTGAGATAGAGGTTCGTCAGTTGTTTGACAAACTAGGCTCGCGGAATCAGCAGATGACATGCTTTGCTGGCTATGGTGTATACGATCACTACACACCATCGGTAATACCAAGTCTGCTGCAGCGCTCAGAGTTCCTTACATCATATACTCCGTATCAGGCAGAGATTTCTCAGGGCACACTGCACTATATCTTTGAGTATCAGAGTATGATGGCCGAACTGACAGGTATGGACATCAGTAATGCTTCGATGTATGACGGTACTACTGCATGCGCCGAGGCAATGATGATGGCCGTAGCTGCTGGTAAGAAACAGAATAAGGTGCTGGTATCTGACACACTGAACCCAGATACCCGCAAGGTGCTTGATACCTATGCTCTGCATCAGGGTATAGAACTGGAAACGATAGCCGGGAAGGATGGTGTGACTGATATCGACGACCTGAAATCGCGTCTTGCCCAGGGTGGTGTTGCTGGTGTTATCGTTCAGCAGCCAAACGCTGTGGGTATAGTTGAGGACTACACAGGTTTTGCTGAGGCTTGTCATGAGCAGAAGGCACTATTCATAATGGACAGTGTGGCAGCCGACCTGGCTGTGCTGAAGACTCCTGGTGAGTGGGGCGCTGATATCGCAGTGGGCGACGGTCAGTCGCTTGGTATCCCCATGCAGTGGGGTGGCCCATACGTAGGCTATATGTGCTGCACAGAGAAGCTGATCAGAAAGATGCCTGGTCGTATCGTAGGTATGACCAAGGATAATCGCGAGCAGCGTGCATTCGTGCTTACACTTCAGGCTCGCGAACAGCATATCCGCCGTCAGAAGGCTACATCTAATATATGTAGTAACCAGAGCCTGATGGCACTATTTGTTACCATCTACATGTCGTTGATGGGAAGGCAGGGACTGAAGGAGGCTGCAGAACTGTCGTATGCCGGTGCTCACTATCTCTGCGACAAACTCTTGGCTACAGGCCGTTTCTCTCTTGTTTATGACAAACCATTCTTTAATGAGTTCCTGGTGCGTTATGATGGTGATATGGACAAACTGTTCTCAATCTGTATGATGAATAACATATTCCCAGGTATTCGTATGACGGATGGTAGTTTGCTGATAGCTGTAACCGAAAAGCGTACAAAGGAGGAGATAGACTTCTTCCTGGACATGCTTAAGCTCGCAGACGGATTGAAATAACTAAATAGGCAAGAGATTATGAATAATAAACTATATGGTAATTTAATCTTTGAACTCTCAAAGGAGGGGCGCAAGGGTTATAGTTTGCCGAAGAATAACTATGGCAGTTACGAGATACCAGCTGCGATGAAACGTGCAGAGGACGTTGCGCTGCCAGAGTGTGATGAACTGACAGTGGTGCGCCACTATACCAATTTGTCGAATAACAACTTCGGTGTAGATACTGGCTTCTATCCATTGGGTTCGTGTACAATGAAGTACAATCCCAAGATAAACGAGGAGGTAGCTGCGCTGCCACAGTTCCAGAACCTGCATCCTAAGCAGCCTGCTGAGACCGTAAAGGGTGCTCAGGCATTAGTAACACTGCTTGAGAAATCGCTATGCGAACTTACTGGTCTGGCTCACTTCACGTTTAAGCCCTATGCTGGTGCTCATGGCGAGTTGACAGGTCTGATGACTATCGATAACTACCATCGCAGTCGTGGCGATATGACCCGCAAGAAGGTGGTGGTGCCTGATAGTGCCCATGGTACAAATCCTGCATCGGCAGCTGTTTGCGGACTGGAGATAGTTGAGGTAAAATCGTTGGCTAATGGTCAGGTTGACTTCGTGGATCTGCAGCGCATCGTGGCTGAGCAAGGTAAGGAGATTGCTGCTATGATGATGACCAATCCCAATACACTGGGACTATTCGAGACACGTATCCCTGAAATAGCAAAACTGATACATGACTGCGGTGGACTGATGTATTACGATGGTGCTAACCTGAATCCTATGCTTGGTGCTTGTCGTCCTGGCGATATGGGATTTGATGTGATGCACATCAATCTACACAAGACTTTCTCAACGCCTCATGGCGGTGGTGGTCCTGGTTCTGGTCCTGTTGGTGTTCGTGAGGGACTGCAGGATTGCTTCCCGTTTGTATCGCCTTATCAAGGCAATTATGCAGTGATGATGCGTGCTTATGCATACATCCTTTCGCTAGGACGTGAGCATGTTAAGGAGGTCGGTCCACTGGCAGTGCTCAACGCCAACTATATCAAGGAGTGTCTGAAGGATGTCTACGAACTCCCTATTGATGGTTTGTGCTGTCATGAGTTCGTGTTCGACGGCTTGAAGGATAAGAGCACGGGTGTAACCACTATGGATGTGGCCAAGCGACTGCTCGACTACGGTTATCATGCGCCTACCATCTATTTCCCGTTACTGTTCCACGAGAGTTTGATGGTTGAACCAACTGAGAACGAGTCGAAGGAGACACTAGATGGATTCATTGACGTGATGCGAAAGATCGCTGAGGAGGCTAAGACCGATCCTGAGATGGTGAAGGGTGCCCCACACACTACGCCAATCGGACGTGTTGATGATGTCCTGGCTGCCAAGCATCCTGTAACTACTTATAAGCAGTTAAAGAATGAACAAAACTGATTTGATTATCATCGGCGCGGGCCCTGGCGGTTACCGCGCCGCTGAATATGCTGCTAAGCAAGGCCTGAAGGTGGTTATCTTCGAAGGCTCTGAGGTAGGAGGTACATGTCTGAACGTAGGTTGTATTCCAACTAAGACCTACGTGCATAGCGCCACATTTGATGAGGCCCGTGAGCGTATGGTTGCAGTTGTAGCCCAACTCCGTCAGGGTGTTGAGGGCATTCTCTCGCATCCAAACATCACGCTGGTTCGTGAAAAGGGCGTGTTTGTGGATGCTCATACCGTTGGCGACTACACAGCTGATAACATCATCATTGCCACTGGTTCCGAAACCAAATGGCTTCCCATCAAGGGTGTCGATGATCCTCGTGTGGTAGATTCTACTGGTTTGTTGCAGCTGGAAACACTGCCAAAGCGTCTTGCTATAATCGGCGCAGGAGTAATCGGTATGGAGTTCGCCTCTGTGTTCAATCGCTTTGGTTCTGAGGTTACGGTCATAGAGTATCTTAAGGAATGTCTGCCAGCCTTGGATAGTGACATCGCCAAGCGTCTGCGCAAGTATCTGGAAAAGCAGGGCATCACCTTTAAGATGAAGACTGCTGTCGAGAATATCGCAGATATCGATGCTGATGTAGTCCTAATGGCTACAGGCAGAAAGCCTCGTGTGCAGGCCGACTTTGCTAATGCAGGCATTGAATACGATGAACGTAAGGGTGTAACTGTAGATGAAAACTTCATGACTACCATTAATGGCGTCTACGCTATTGGTGATGTAAATGGAAAGCAGATGCTGGCCCATGCGGCTGAGATGCAAGCCATACGTGCAGTGAATCAGATCATCGGCAAGAAAGATGGTATAGACTTCAGCATTATGCCCGCTGCGATATTTACCCAACCAGAAGCTGCCTGCGTAGGTCCTACTGAGGATCAGTTGAAAGAGCAGGGTGTAGCATACGAATGCAAGAAGTCATTCTGGCGTGCTAATGGTAAGGCACTCGCTATGGGTGAAACAGAGGGACTGTTGAAACTCTTTGTGTCGCCTGATGGTCTCATCCTAGGTTGTCATTCTTACGGTGCTCATTCAGCCGACATTATACAGGAGGTAAGTGTACTGATGTGTAAA
>Ga0256407_10006242_pt1 | contig 18536 bp, 6 predicted proteins | sample RumenRJG_04DNA_FD_193489 | JGI IMG/M metagenome (GOLD analysis project Ga0256407, IMG submission 193489) | Bovine rumen microbial communities from Lethbridge, Alberta, Canada - RJG_04 | ecosystem: Host-associated > Mammals > Digestive system > Stomach > Rumen | place: Canada: Alberta | collected...
ATACTGAGACAAGTGAAAATGGCAACACAAAAACGACAAGGTATTATAAAGGCGTTTGGAAAGGTCTTAGCCAAAAATATATTACTGAATATGATGAAAATGGTTTTTTGAAAATCACTTTTGGCGGTGGCACCGATACTTATGATGCCCCTTCAAGCGGAAATACTCAATACGCCCAATATATTTTATCAAAAATGGTAAACAATTCACAGTTGGGTGTCTTGCCTAAAATAGGGTGGAAAATGTTCGTTATGTATCGTGTTGATGGCGGTGTTAGAAGCAATTTGAACGCAGGCGCAATTAATAATGTGATTACTTCAAATTGTGACTTTTTGTCAATTAAAGCAACAGACCAAAGTGTAAAGAATTCTGTCATTAAATCACTCGAAGTTGTTAATAAAATGCCGTCCATCGCAGGAAAAGACATGATGTCAACTGAAGAGTTGAAGAATTATATCAAATATGCTTCGGGTAGTAAAAATCGTTGTGTCACTCTTACTGACTATAAAAGCAAGGTAATGGATATGCCGTCAAGATACGGATGCCCATTCCGATGCAATGCGATTGAAGAAAATAATAAAATAGTTTTGTCATTGTTAAATGTGAATGGTGACGGTAAACTTCAATCATTGTTGCCATCGATTTTGGTTAATAATATAACAAATTACCTTTCGCATTATAAATCTTTGACTGATTATGTTGAATTACGAAGTGGTTTAATCTATAATGTCGGCTTTGAAATTGATTTGTTCATCAACAAAAACTATACTCCTTCAACGGTCATTACTAATGTCATTAACACCGTTAAAAGTTATATGGATATTTCCAAACATGATATGGGAGAAGACATATTCATTGGCGATATGTTGAAAGAGATAAATGAAATTGATGGAGTTATCGCTACAATTAATCTTAGAGCGTATAATATATATAATGGTATGTATTCTTCAAATAAATCATTTATGCCAGAATATATTGAAACAAATGAATATTGCGGAACAAATCCACAAACTTATTTGTACAATACTCCTGATGGCAGCGATATTTATCAGATTGATTTGAACCAGACGGATAACGTTCTGTATAACACATATAATTCAATGTTTGAAATATTAAATCCAGAAAGAGATATTCAGATAAAGTATAAATTAAAATAGTTATTAAAAATGAGTTGTGCATGTAAGAAAGCGAAGGAATTACAAGAGAAATTTCCTGAATTGAATGAAGAAAAACATATCAAAGGCAAATTTAATTTGCTTTTGTATCGTTTGAAGAATAGTGTTTTGAATTTTTTCACTAAAATCTTTTTTTGTGTTGCAATAATGGTGCTGACACCGTTTATTGTCGTATACATATTAATTAGTTATTTTGTGAATGGAAGTGTTAAATTACCTAAGAATGTTTATATAAAATAATTTATGGCTGAAAAAAACTTTAGAATAAATACTAATATTTCAAAAGATTGCGTGGTAAATGTTAACCTTACGCAAGATTATGATACTTTCGATATATTAACTCTTAATCTTACTCAAAGTGAAATGTACCGTTTGCATACGGCAAATTATGGAGTTATCGTCGGACGAGTATTGGCAAATGATGCGTTTGGTATTCCAAATGCCAAGATTTCTGTGTTTATACCTTTCGACAATGAAGATACTGTCTTGAATGAATTGAAAAGTTTGTATAGTTATGAGAGTACATCAGATAAGGATGGAAATAATATACGGTATAATCTTTTACCGAGTGAGGCTAAAGATGATTGCCATCGAGCAGTCGGTACTTTTCCTTCAAAACGTTTTGTCTTAGATAATGACTCAGAAATTGAAATTTTTGACAAATATTATAAATATTCTACAGTTTCAAATAACAATGGTGATTTTATGCTATATGGCGTTCCAACAGGTATGACTATCGTCCATACTGATTTGGATTTGTCAGATTGTGGTATTTTATCTCAAAAGCCAAGAGATTTTTTCAATAAAGGATATAATATCGAACAGTTTGACAATGCCGAACAATTCAAAGAATCAACGAATCTTGACAATTTGACTCAAATTATCAGTCAAGACAAGTCAATATATGTATATCCATTTTGGGGCGATTCAGATGCAGAAAAAATCGCAATTACCCGATGTGATATGCAGATACAGTATAAGTTTGAGCCAACTTGCATATTTATGGGTTCTATGGTAACTGATGATTATTCTAATAACATTAACCATAAATGCCGTTCAACGAGAGCAGCAGGAAAATCAACTAATTTGGTTACTGCCGAAGGTACTGTTGAAATGATACGAAAGACTCCAGACGGATTTGTTGAGGAATATCAGATTAATGGAAATCAGTTGATTGATGGCGATGGCGTATGGTGCTATCAAATCCCGATGAACTTGGACTATGTTGGAACTGATGAGTATGGTAATATTGTACCGACAAAAGATTCAAGTAAGGGTATCCCTACAAGAACGTCAGTTCGTTTCCGTTTTAGTGTTATTGAAACTGATAACGAAGGTTTTTCTCGTCATCGAGCAAAATTTTTAGTGCCTAATAACCCTAAATTGGTTAAAAATCCATATGCCGATAGTGATGCCAGATTATGGCCTCATGTTGAGTCGGGACGAGATTACAATAAGCATTTCAATTTTGGCTCAAATACTTTGGATGAAGATTTTAGAGATTTATTTTGGAATAACGTTTATACCGTTAAATCATATATACCAAGAACGCAAGCATCTCATAGCCAATCTTCATTAAATTATAATGCTTTGAAATCAAGTGGTCTTTCAACCAATTCAAATCCATTCCCATTCAACCATGCTCAATTTACCTTGAATGGTAATTATCGTGTGGTATGTTTACTTGCTGAGATTGTTATTTCGATTATTAATATTTTAAACCAAATCATTGCGTTTTTTATTGTCGATTTTGGTTTTAGCAACCGTTTCTTTTCTTGGCATCCATTTAAACATGCTCCTTGGCTTAAATGTATCCGTATACGTTCGATAAATTTATCAACAGGCGTTGAAACTTGCTATTTTCCAGGCTGTAACAAAAATGCCGCTGTTAATAAGTCTAATAGTGGCTGCGAGGAAAGTTCAAGTAATTCGGGTGCTCTTGTTGATAATATCCAACAGCAATTGGCTTTAGCCAATGATATGGCTAATTTTGACTTTTATAATGATTGGCTTAACGGTTGTCTATATTTCCCATTATGGTATTGGAGAAAGACGAGAAAAAAGAGTTATTTCTTTGGCTTGTTCCATAAAAAAGCAAAAAATCAATATTGTAGTTGCTCTGTTGGCTTCCCAGATTTACGATTGGCGCAAAGTTGCGCTTTACAAGTCAACACGGAGACTTATACGAATAAGGATGTTGAAGTATCGAACGCAAATGATAAATTTACTTTAATTGGATTAAAATATGGACTGATTAAAGAAACAACTAATCGTGATGGGGCAAATATCTATTATTATACCCCAGGCAATATTTTGACGGCTAATTATGAAGCATTAGATGGTAAGGCTAAATTTGTTCGCTTATATGCAACCGATATTGTATTGCTTGGAAATTTAAATGATTGCAACCCTTATGGCTTGCCAAAATTATTTGCTAACTTGCCTTCGTCTACAGCGAATATTCCGTTTATCGTTTCAGTTACTGAAACAGTTGCCGATAAAACAGATGTGGAAATTGAAGACTATACAGACGGACAAAGCGTTGATGTAAGTGAAGAAGGAACTATCATTACAACTGGTATGGATTGGGGCAAAAATGGAAAGAAAAATGGCTATCGTTCGGGATTGTTCTTTGATTTGTCATGTACAAAAGTAAGTACGTTGACTAAAACTTGTGTGAACCTTGCTAGATTGTCTGAATTAGGTGTTTCAATGGATTCATATAACGAAAAGCAATTCCCTAATAACAATGATTTTGAGACAGTTGTTTATCCAGCCGACGGAATGATTACACAGTATGAAATTGATGATAATGATTCACGAGCAATGTTCGCATCTATGAATCATCAAGGCTTTACTACTATGATACATAATGATGCTTACGGCTATGATAATTATAAATTGTCATATTTGTACCCAACAAACTTTGATGGTTTTTTGGGAGGAAAGGCTGCGTCTTATTCAAATGGCTTGCCAATTAAGACTTATGATAAAGCAAACAGGAGTTATGACAATTTTAGATTAGGCGGTTTTGGAACAGACGATTGGTTTTTCTATAATAGCCGTTTCCCTTTGTTTAATAATTCATTCTATTTTTATTTTGGTTTGAATGAAGGTAGAACTGCCATCGATAAATTCCATAAATTATTTTATTCAGAATGTTTTAATAATAACAAATTTAATTTTTATTTAACAATCACTAATACAAAAAATGGTAGCATCTGTAAACGAAATAATGGTAGTTATGGTGCGGTAATCGCAAAAATTGAAAGTATTAGAAAACCATATTCATATACAATTTATGATAGTGATGGCACTGAACTCTTCACTGAAAATAATATGTATACGAATGAACTTTACTTTGGATATGATTTAAATCATCCATCTATATTTGATGGACGTATGCAACTTAATGGTAATAAAGACTATGTTAAGACTGATGATGATGAATACCGATATTGGGATAGCGGTGATTATACGATTAAAGTTACTGATTCGCAAGGCATTGAAGACGAACAAGAATTTACAATTAAAGATAATGAGACTATAATAACTTATAATTTCTCAAATTTAGGCGTAGATATAAACGAGATAGAAGATAATGACGTAATCTGTAATTGTACGAACAAAAATGCAGGACATATTTATTTTAATTCTTTTGAAATCGATACAATAAAATATTACCCTAAAAGCATTGTTGAAACAAATGAAAATTTTGTTGAGGCAACTATGGCGATAGACACTCCGATAAAATATTACAAACTTAAACTTAATGATGGCACTAACGATGTTGACGTAAAAATAACATTATCAGTTTTGGATGGTTTAGCGGAACATGAAATCTACTTATGTTCAAGCGCGACACCAGAAATTGTTGAAAAAGGAGTATACATTGATATAAATGATACTGATGATGATACCAAAGACGATGAACTAGTTTTTGCCTTTACTAAGCCTCATCAATATCTTTTTAATTTTAAAATGGAATGCGATGGAGACATTGATTTAGGTGAAATCACTATCCCAATTGTGAATGGTAGTGAGACAAAAATCACTTTTAACGATTATCCGTTGGAATTGTTAGATGACAAAATTTTATTTAGTGGATTAGATGGTTTTACTAGCGTGACGACAGGAACAAATATAGTACCTAACGTATGTTATCTATTAAATGACCCGAATTCACGTATTTATAAAACTAATAATTTAGATAGGACTACTTGGAAAAAAATATTGGATATAACTGTTGAAGACCCTAATGATGACCCTGATGCCGATGAAGAGGCTAGACAAGCATTTAATTTAGAACTTAATCAAGATATTGTAAAATACCGATTAAATTTAATGCTTTCTACGATTTATGGGCTTTATTCTTATGAAATTGAAGAAAGTGGTGCTTCTTTTAGTTTAATGGGTGGACGTTCTCCATATCTGTATGAAACAATTAATTTAAATTATTCATTGACTGAAGATGAAGATTACGATGGCGAAAAAATCGGTAATAGTTATATTTCATTCAATTCTAATTCGTTTACTAATATACCAAATTACCCAAATATGGTAAATGCTGGATATGGGCATTATAATAAGCCATTAAACGCTTATACATCACGTTATGATTATTCTGATGAAAATTTGGTTCTTAACCAAATGAGTGCTAGTGCTATTTCTACTATTTTGGGAGATTGCTTTGATTATAATTTAATTGGAATGTTTGATAACAATGGTGGTATTAATACAAATACTTGCCGTTTAAATAAACCGTTTGTATCATATCCTTATTTGGCAAAAGTAATTGTTCCAGGTGATAATAAGGATAGATATTGTAATTTAAAAACTACTCTGAAACCAAATACAACTATTAAAGAAGACGCAGATAAATTTTTAAAGCATTCTTTTATCGATAAGAGAATCGGATGTGATTTGTTCATTGAATTTCCAGTTTCTAAGAAAAAGAACTGTATTAAGGCTTTTTCTAGCAATTCTACAATTGACAAATTTATGCGAAGAGGTGTTATCTATGGTGAAATTAGCAATCATGGCTTTCTTGCTGTCGATGATAATAAAAATTTGTTGACCAAACTTGACAATGCAAATGAGTCATTTGAGACTGAATACGCATATTATTGTGATAATCAAGATATTGATAGCCAAAGAGAAATAATATATAACCCAAGCAAAGGAAGACGGAAATCATATAAATTTGATTTAAAACTTGGTAAAAATACATATTCTTTAAAAGATATTGAAGGACCTGAACCAATATCAAGTTCAAGTACAGAAAATGACCAAAGTTTTATTGCGAAAAAATGTAATTATTATTATTATTATAAGGATAATAATAATCATGATTTATGTTCAGGCGCAACGTCAGAAAAAGATAACTGTTTTTTTATAGTCGATGACATTATGATTGATGATGATTCAACATCTACGATTGGTTTGTCGGTTCAAGGTTATCGTTTACCATCTGAAATTACAGAAGAAATTAACGGTGATGACAAAATTGAATATAAGATGTTTGCTGAAGAAGGCGATTCATTAGATTTGTCATTTTCTCTAGGAACATGGAAATTCAATAAATATGTAACCGATACCAATTTTGGTAAAGGATTTAGCGGAATATTATTTTTTAACGGTGAAACTTTGACAGATGACGGTGCATATTATATTTGCGACTTAAAAAGAGGACTTCGTGTGGATAGCCAATGTTTTGCAATCAGTAAAGAAGAAGATTTTGAATACAATGGCAAAATAATACCATTTTTACCACAGATTGTCGCTGCTAGCGCTTATACTTATGATGTTGGCACTGGTCTCACATCGTCAGTCAATGATATAATGACAAGTGAATTTTACCCAGATGAAATTTTTAAATGGTTAAATAAAAATACTAATGGTTATGATTATGTTAGCCGAGAAAAAACTCATACAAATGATGGATATGTACGTCGTATCGAAAGTACTAAATTTAATAACCAATCTTATTTAAGATGGTATCCTATTTCTAATCTTACAATGCTTAAAAATTGCGTTGTCAATGAAGATAATGTTATTGAAGATGATTCGGCATTGTCAGACGCAGCTTATGATGATTCAGTTGGAATCGCGAAAGGAAAAAAATTTCTTAGTTTGTATAACATTTCTTATTATTTAAATACAGAAAATTCAAGTTGCAGAAGAATTGTCGGTCTTGAAAAGACTTACATTGATTTGCGCCCATTTGCTATTGAATTGGTTTATGCAAACCATCACCGTTTATATGATAATATCTTTCATGGTGAAGATGTTAACGATAGATTTGCTACATGTCCGTGTATTGCGGTTTTTCGAGTTCACACCATACTGTATGGTATGAATAATAATAATAATTGGGATAGATTTAATCAATCGGTTTATTATGATTACATTAAATATGGTATTATTAAAGGTGAAAATGCTAGTGACAAGTATGCTAAAAGTATTGAAGTTAAACCATTCGAAAGTATTAGTGGCACTACTACGACTAGTACTACTGTTGAGACGGCTTATCAAATAACTTCTTATTATTACGATACTGCAAACAGTGAGATAAAGACTGCTGATGTTAATATACCTGAATTTGAGCCAGTAGTAATAGAAAGGAAAACAGTAGATAATGAAACTATTGAATACAAATCAAATTATGCTTGCGATTTTATATTTAATTTTAATTATGATTTAGAGGAGTTAACTTTACCAATAGAATATAATGGGAATAGCACAGATTACGCTGGACTTGGATGTAGTTTTGGTGTTGTTCTAAAAAATGGTATGATGTATATGAACGAAGATGATGAATTTGAGTATATAACAACTAGGAAACCAGTTAATCAAGGATAAGGATAAACGTTAATTTAAATGGATAATTTATTAAATAGTCGAAAATCTAAAAATTCCGAAAATAAAAGTGTTGTTATGCCTTTGATTTTAAAAAATGGTCAAAGGCTAACATCACCTTTCGGTAATAATTCAATTTTGAATGAATTAGAAGTATATAATAAAGAAAGAGAAAATTGTGACAATATTCGTTTAATATTGTCATTATCTACTATTGCATCTAATGTATTGTATAACCAAATAACGGAGGTTGTTAGATATGAGGGCGCAAATAATGTTAAAACGGTTACTGGCAATACTAGTTTGGAAAATTTTAATTTTTATTCAAGTGGTGAATTAATTGGACGTGATAGTATTGATATTGTTGATATTATAGATGATACTCAATTGTCTAATTTAGACGGTGTTTGTTATCATTGTGGAGAAAATATTTTTGCAAATCACCTTTTACGAAATAGGACGTTTAAAACCGTGGTTCCCAAATATTCTAGTTTGGATGCTGTAAATACGGATAATTTTAATACGATTAGGGACAAAATGAGAGAGTATAAAAATTCAAGCGGTGATACTCAAATTGTCGGTGATTATATTAAGCAAACCAATGATGAATCAGTTAAAATGAATCTTTATCAATATGATGATATAATGTCGCTTGAAGATTCTATTTTAAATAATCTTTCGGAAGACAATGGATGGTTCGGGTTTGTAAATCCGTCAAGTATGAATATTTACGACAAAAATGGCGAGATATGTCATTTCAATCATACAATTAATTCAGAAAAAGGTTGTAAACATATTGATTTATATCCTGAACGTGACTTATTCTCTTTCGCGCCGAAATTTAATAAATATCGTAACCGAAATGAAAAAAATTGGAATTATTGCGTTACTTATCCATTTTCATCAACGACTAGCGTTTCTTTTATTAATCAAGAAATTGGCTCATTAAAGTTAATGTTTTATGACGATAAACTATCGAATGATTACATCAGAATGTATAGCGTATCAAAGCATGGATTAACCGTTAATGATAAGATTAATTTATATAATGAAACTGATAATGGAACTGTTTTAATTTCAAATGGGATTAGGGTTGAAAATATTGTCGATGACTATACTTTTGAAATTTATAAAAGTAATATTGATTTTTCTCCAAAATGGCATGTGCTGACTTCAGATGATTTAATTAGTAATTCTTTCAAAGAAGATGGCGTTGAATATATTAGTGTTGAAAATGATACTAAGTATTTGAAAGCAGAGACGGGAAAATATTATTATAATGTTAATGGAAAAGTGAATGTAAACGATGAATATTCAGATTTGTCGTTTAAAAAGATTGTCGGCAATGATGAGTTGGAATATTATGTCAGGATTTTTAGACGTGTCCCAAATTGGCGTTTTGCTGATAAAAAGCCTAATTTCGATGAATTGGATGAGGATTTAATTAGCCGATATGATACAAAAGAAGAAGAATTCGAAAGTCATATTGGGCAGTTAGGCTTTGCGAGAAATGTTTATAATGACGATGTTACTGAAATTGTTTTTTCAGATACAATTAATGTAAAAGGTTTAAGAGATAATCTAAATCGTCCTTTATCTTCATTATATTTTACTACGATAAAAAATAATGCTGGATATCGTGAATGGTATGGTTATCATAAGTCAGTACCTTGCTATTCGTCATCAACTATTGAATATTCGCATTGCTTTGGCGCAAATACGGCAGCATTTAAATTATCGCCAAGCAGCCTTCCAAATCATGAATTTAAAAACATTTATAGTATTAAGAATACTAAAAACGAAATTGAAGGACTTGATATTTCACAAATAAACAATAGAGAAAATTTAATCGTTGAAGATGGAGAGGAGACCCCATTCATCAGTAATAATGAAATAGAATACAATTCTGTCTATTATAACAATGAGAAAATATATGATGGTGATAATTTCTTCTATGGCGATTTATGCTCTTATGATAAGACAAATTTAATAGAAACTCCAATACAAGATATATATTATCGTTTTAATACTTTACAGCGAGAAATCAACGGTGATTATACTACTTATGGATACTTTAGTGCTTATACTTACAATACAATCGTATATGATAATTTAGATTATGGATATGAATCAGGTAATGATGAGAAAAATTTTGCATTATTAACCGTAGAAACGGTACCTCATTATGAAGGATATTGCTATCATCCGCATACTGAAATAAAACTTAAAGAATTTTCGGATGAAATTTCAGAAATTTATCCGTCTTTTTATACGTTGAGATTGATTGAAAGTGGTGAAAGTGCTAATATTTATACGGTATATTTATCTGAAAAATTCTATAATGAAATAAATGATTATTGTTATCTGTATGATGCGATAAACGACATTTATTTTGAGGGAAAAGTTAAAGGTATTTTATCGACAAGAATATTGGCGGTGGAATTTAATGATTCAATTGCTGAATATGTCGGCAAGAAGAATTTTTATCAGATAAAATTTTTCGTCAAGGGAAGTGCAATACCTTTTTATGCTAAATTGTCGAATGATGGTACGTGCCGTTTTAAATGGCGAGAAATCTATTACAATGGTCATCCATTAAACGGCATTGAAGTTTATCCTTTTACGAATAATCATATTTATATAAACAAGAATATTAATTTGTACGTAAAACGTCAAGACCCTTCTAATTATTGTAAAAGAACTGGTTTAGACCCAAAAGGCAAATTAATGAAAACGATAACCAAAGATAATTATTATTCACCAAACGATATTACATGTTAGAATACAAAGTAAGGGTAAAAGATAAAACAAAGGAAATTAAGGAAATCGAATTTTACGATTTGTTTATTTCAAAAGATAAAAGTGTCATAAGCGGTGTAACCTATCAACGTTATGGGTTACACCAAAATGATACTTTATTTTTAGGCTATAATGGTGATGAAACCGATTTGAAAGAAGTAACTGTTTCAATTAAAAATGCAAAACGGCAAGGATATTTGATTGAACAAGTCAGATATAATTGTGAAAACTTATCATATAACGGGCAAATATTCAAAGGCATCCGATATGATGATGGACGTTATTATCTTCAAGATTTTTATGACGAATTAGATGAAAACGGCAATTATGAGTTAGTTGAACCATATACAATTACAATTTATGTTGATGGCAATGAAACAACATATCCGATAATGCATGATTCAAGTACAAATGAGGATTATGTATTAATCGATAAAAAACGTTGGGTATATGATGAAACCGTAATGTATGGCGGTTCTGAATATAACGTAGATTATCCGACTGAAGATTTAAACAATGGTATCCCTTTTATATTATTAAATGATGAAGAAAATAACAATAAGATAAACATAATTGATTACCAACCAGAGTATTTTGAATATGTTACGATTTTTACTATTGGGAAGCCAAAAGATGAAACCTTAATTGTCGAAAATATATTATGCGTTGAAGATTTCCCATATATCTATTATGGTGGCGATGTCACATATCAGAAAAATGACGAAACGCAAAATATAATAGCCAAGCAGACAAATCGTGTTTATTTGCAATATGACGAAAATGGTCAGTTATATTTTGATGATGACGGAACTGTTGTAACTTCAGATGATAACTTTACGATTGAAATTCAAGGAAATGAATTTTCAATTAAACATGAATGGCGAAATTCAACATATAGTGCTAATTATCTTTCATTGTATGTTGACGATACTTCTATTGTGTTTAATGAAGGCGATAACATAATTGCTTCATCAATTAACAAAATTGACAAGAAATGCTATGTTGAAGAAATTGTTAATGATGATGATTTAACCGAATACAAAGTCAAATTTAATGGCAATTATTATGATATAAATCTTTCTGAATTTATCCCTTTGATTTTAATTGATAGCATTCCTTATGAAGTGACGATTGATAAATATGAAAATAACGAATACATTGGCTATTTTCAGTATAACGGTACACAGCAATATGTGAAATTTCAATATAACAATGTTGAGACTTTGGAGCCTCAAATCATAAATGGTGAATTATATTCATTTGCAAATGATTCAGAACCGTTAACATATGAAATTGCTATTGAAAAATTTGTCGTTATAAAAAATGAAAAATATTTTATTTTATCTGAAGAGAATGTTTTGATTGATGATAATGAGCGTTTAAAGCGTTATTTTGCAATTGTTAATGATTTTGAAGAATATGAATTAAATGTGCTTGAAGTTGCAAACGGTAATGTTCTTAAATGTTATGTTGTCGGTGATACGTCGGCGTACAATTTGGTGATAAACCGAGATAATTATATCTTCAAATTGAAAAATACACTATGGGATGATGTGAATGATGATTTTTCAATGGCAATTGGTGGAATCACTTCGTATGATGATATTCATTTGTACAAAATGAATGAATATTGGAAATTCACATTGCCATTTTTTAATAATGGCGGTAATGAATTGATACAAGACGAAAATCTGAAAAGATATATAGAAATTAAAAAGGACGAAGCAACAAATTCAATTATTGATATGGAAAAGGATATTTATTATCCTGCTTTTTATATATCAGAGCATAATTTGGAAGAATTACGCTCAATGGAATTTAGATTGCATTTTAGAACGAGAGATATGGCATCTTGGGAAATAAGTCCCGATAAATCATGGAATATTTTCGAAGCGACATATTCTGGTAAAACAATTGATGAATTTTATCAGCCGTCAGATTTGCTATATTATCTTGGATTTGACGATGATGATGTTTTCTATCGTAAAAAATCTTTATCTAAATCATTTATACGACTTTTGTTCTATGATAGTGATGATACTCGCAATCAAAGTCTTTTAGCCACGTCAACGATATGGTTTGACAGCGAATCAGCATACCGTAAATACATACAAAACCAAAAAACTGAAAGGAATACATCAGACCGATACCAAAATGTTGTTTATGATGAAAAAAGTTCGATGTTATCGACAAATAATGAATTAGTCAAAAATGATGATTTTGTGTTTAATGAAGAAAAACGATTGGATGCAACGTTTAAAGTTTATTCAAAAGGATTTTCAACGACATCTTCGGAAGGATTTTATTTATATTTATTCAAAAATTATTCATATAATCTGCATGAAAGACGTATATATATGAAAATACAGTTTAACCATGCTGGAAAAGGCAAAACTTTGAATATGTTCATACCATCATTTGATTCAAATGTCGAAATAAATAGTTTTAATGACTTTAAGGACGCGATTAAAGATGGAATTGAGTTGCAGAAGTTATATGAATCAACTTATATTCCAGTAAACGTTAAATATGATGACGAAAAAAGAAAATATTTTTACTATTTGCCTTATGATTATTCAAAGAATTTAAGTGAAGAAGATAAAAGCAATAAAAATATGATTTTTAATCTTTATGAAATAAAAATTAAAAACGAGACTGACGATGCGCGAAATATTTAAAACGGTTTGCTTGGAAAAATATAAGTCAAGAACACCGTCAATTTTAAAATGGTATGCTGGTGAATATGAATATTCTTACAGCAATGACAATAAAGACGAAATTTTATCTAAAAAAATCAATAATTATGGTAATGTTATTGGAAGTATCACAGTTCCTGAAAATATTGGGACTATGAGTGGAAAAATATTGTCTTATACAAAAGTTGCATCAATTTATGCTTTTTTCAGAAAATATTATCAGATTTTAAATAGTGGAAGTTTTAAGTATCATTCAATTCAAGAAGCCAATTTGTACGAAGGTACTGCTTATGATGAAACGATGGACGAAGAATTTGAAGAATATGGTGGTGATTTGATGTACGAATGGCTAAATACGTTATTTCCGAGGTTTAAAATCCCTTCACAATTTGCAGATGAATGGGAAAGCGAATATCTTTCGTTTTATGACTTTCTAACATGGCTTGGATGGTTTAAGAAAGCATATACTACTTGCCATTCACAAGTGACTGAAAAAGATGATTTGGTTAATTGCTGTCTTTGTAACAAATATTCTAAATTAGGCGGCGATGAAATGCTTGATGCTATGGAATCGTGGTATGAAGCAATTGATTTGACCGCAGCAAATGATTTGATGGTTCGCCCATATATAAATTTGCCGATTTGCATATTAAATAACACTAAAGATATGGGTGAAATGTCAACGATGGCAGAAGAGTGGGAACCTTTGGAAAATTATTCGTCATCGACTTTGAATGGCGGTACAATCGTGCAGTATAACGGCAAAGATTTCAAGTTAAAAGACGGATATAAAGGTTATCTCTATTCTAATAAATTTAAAGAAGGATATTTTGGTAATAAAAGTGAAAATGATAAGGAAATTCAAGAATGGATAGATGAAGATGAAACAATTGTAGATGTTTCTGAACAATGGGAGCGCAATATCAGCAATAATTTGGCAAAATTAGCGATGAAAACCCCTGAAGAGTACACTTATAAGGGTAACGATATAATATTGTCTCCTAATGCGGTAAAAATGGCTAAAAAATACCAATTGAACCATAGTGATGATGGATATATCATTTATAAAGGCAATGTATATGAAATTTTTAGTTGTGATTATGTAATAATGTCTTCATCTGATAATTTGAATGGCAAAAAATTCAAAGTTTATTATGAAGATGATGACCGAAAATTGAATCCATATACTTTTATCGGCAGCAAACGTTATTATGCTTATTTTGACTCTACTGATGGGCGTTTTTATTTCTATTTTAAGAAAACCAACTGTGAAAATGAGATAAAGTCTGAAATTTTAGAAGATGGCACATTTGTTGAAATTAATGGAATCTTATATAATGCCGATGGGAATATTTTGATTAAAGGAATGAAATATCATCCTTTTAATGATTATGCAATAGTTGATGGGAGTTATGTTGTAATCGATAATAATGAAACTTATTATTATGGTTTGACAGAAAACAATGGCGATGAATTTTACGGTTTAATCCAAACTGAACTGTATGGCGAATATATTAACCCTAATCTTTTATTGTCAGATAGAGGCGAATATCAAGGATTTTCAGTTTATGAGGGCAATTTTTTAACCTTAGAACCATATCCGATATATAGTGCAACTAAAATAAATGGTACGACAGATTCAAAACTTTCATTGTTTCAATCTAAGCAGATGGTGACGGATTTCTTGGGTAACGTAATTAACGGTATCTATCAAGAAATCATACCGCCACAGAACGCAATATTGGATATTCCGTTTACAATTGGAAGCGTGTATCATTTGGAGAATTACCCATCATTGAATACAGAATATAAAAAATATTTTTGGGGTGATATTTTGACATCGATTGAATATTACGTGAAAGATGAATATGGGCAAAAAATCTTTTCATATTTAACAGATATCAACGAAACCTCTTTTTTAAATGAAAAAAATTATTATAATTTAAGAAAGACCGTTTATTTTGATTATGAAAAAGACAATTCAGCCATATCTTCGGGAATCACTAATTATTCGAGTGAGACGATGTATAGTTCGGCATCGATAATTGATGACTTGAAGAATGATTTGGAAGATTATCTTACCTATTGCAGTAATGAAAATTGTCTGTTTAAACGCCATTCATCAATCGATGATAATGTTTACGTTGAATTTCATTATTATATCGGTGCAATGATTTTTCAAGAAAATGATGGCAATGCAAAAAGCATATATAAATTGTCATATGCTTGCGACGATAACGAAAATAAGCATTTTTATGGCATCCATTATTTTGAAACGGCAACTATTGAGAAGAAAACGATAAATTTCCAATGTGATGATATTTATTTTTATAACATAAATTATTACGATTTAATTTTCAAAACTGAAAAGTCAAATTTGTTAGGACTTGACCAAACATATAATGTGGCTAATTTTGAAATGCCGATTACATCGTATTATGATGAAAATGGCGAATTTAAGTCTTTTTACGATGGGGATTCTTGTTATGAAGATTACAATGGATACAATGATTTGCCGTTGTTTAGAGAAGACTACAAATTTGGAACGGCTACGGTTGAAAAAGTGAAAAGTAATGTTTATGTCGAGCGAGGACGAAGTAATGCCTTTGAAAAACATTTGAAGTTATTGGAGGTTAAAACGTCTGAAGATTTAGTAAATTATAGTAACGGATATTTTAGTATAGAATAATGAGTAGCACTGGTGTTTATGGAACTAAAGTTCCTGCTTATATCACACAAGATGATATAGATATTTTTTATTCATATTCAAAAAGTATGAATGTTGACGATATGGAGAATTCCAAATTTATACATTTGGATTCGGCATTGCTTGACCAAGCTGAAACAGAAGACAGCGTGAATGGCTATGATAATGTATTGGAAGGTATGTATAATTTAAAACTTCCGTTAACCCATTTTAACCAAAAAGGTTATTATACTATTTATATAAAGCCGAAAGAAACCCCAGTAATCTTAACTGATGTCGGTAGTTTGGTCGGATATGATGATGTTAAGGGTTTGATTGTTGACACGGCAACCCTTTCAAGTAATCTTAGGGAAGTCTTCAAGACAAACAATTCATTGGTCGGATATCGAATAATTTATTTTTCTGATACAATGGAAAGAGAGACATATTACCGTACCGTCACATCCAATAATAAAGTTGAACCAGTCGTTAGCAACGCTACAAGTTCAAGTCAAAAGTCAATACGCTATCGATATAATGAAAATTCAAGCCTTGTATTTATAACGGTGACTCCATCGACTTCGGTTACATTTAAGCCAAATGCGACTCCTTATATAGGCGCAGCAGCACAAAAGGTCTTATTTGTCAATACAAAATTTGAACCGATGGTGATTTATTTGAATATGGTTGACCATGATGCCGATACTATCAGCAATATGTTGGAAGGAACTCAATTAAGGGATTTGGATAATGGACTTGTCACGACATATAATGAGAATAATGAGATTTATGCACAGCATGAACATTATACATTGAAGGATGACGCAACGAACAAGCCAATCTACGAGGTCAAGAAAAAAATTAATGAGAATATTAAGTTTGAAACGATAGAAGATAAACTTTAAAAATTATCTAACTGATGTCAAAGAAATATATTAAAACGCATAGTAATTATATCTTGCGTACAAAACACCAAAATATCAATGGTGGTGAAGTTTTTGAAAGAGACTTCACTACCATTGGTGGTTTAAATCAGTTTGCAAGAGGACAGCAACCAATTTATGACAGTAACGGATTCATAATAACGGTAAACAATGAGGAAAACCAAAATCGTAATTTGTTAACCCACGATTGGGCGAAGAATACTTTGGATAATTCATATACTTGGACTTTAGAGAATCTGCCACAGACGGTTGATACGACTGAAGAAAATATTAAACCAAATCTAAATAGTAACCAACTTAAAGATTTTGCTTATTATGGTTCGGCAGTTGAATTAATCAAAACATCTTTGGTGCATATCATAGACACTTTTCCAGCCGAATTATATATTCCAAGTGAAGGTGTGCTAGTTTTTTATGAAGATAGAACTGAACTTGAAGAGTTCGAGCATGTAGATGGGTCGGAAGTATATAGCGAGTATTCAAACAAGCCTTTAGGTGACGATGAATACAAATATTTGGTTGATAACCCATTTAACATTAACCTGTTAAATCAATATCTTAATGAAACTGAAATTGATAATAAATTAAGGTATTTCGCAAATGAATGTTATAGTAATTTTGAAATAATTTCTGAAGAATATGACATCAAAGAAGAAATAACAGGCTTTACAGTTCAAATGTCGGCTGAATGTATAAATACTAAGCATTTGACACCAGGACAAGAAGTTGCAACCATTACAATTTCGACTAACGGACTTACAATATCTTTAAAGGCATTTGCTTCATCAAAAACAGATATTGTATTACTTTGCGATGAAAACTTTTTGTCGTACCGTTTCCATATTCGTCCTAAAGAAGAATTTTATGAAGAATTCCGTAAAAATTTGACATCATTCGAATCATTGTTGCTTAATGAATATTCAACGCCAAAATATACGGCAACATTGGCAATTGAAAATGAAACTGATTTTGGATTTTTGGTGAATTATGAAAATTTTACTTTCCCTACAACTTATGGAGAGTACAATATCGACGTAATTTCACCTAATTATAGCAATTATGTTGATAAACTATACAATTCGGTTAAGACTTATGATGAAAACTTTTGCGATAATTTATTCCGTTCAATGACCCATGAGGCAATCACTTCATTAGATAATACGATTTCAAATGATGATTTGGATGAAATTATGGTGATGAACGGCAAAAAAATGAAAAACATCATAAGAATCATCGGTCGAGAATTTGATGAAATAAAATCATATATTGACGGCATTAAAAATGTCAATAAGTTAACATACAATGGGGAAAATAATGTAGACGATTATTTCTTAACTGATTTGAATGAAATCAAAGGATGGGATTTGGTTAATGTATA
>Ga0256407_10006243_pt1 | contig 18534 bp, 13 predicted proteins | sample RumenRJG_04DNA_FD_193489 | JGI IMG/M metagenome (GOLD analysis project Ga0256407, IMG submission 193489) | Bovine rumen microbial communities from Lethbridge, Alberta, Canada - RJG_04 | ecosystem: Host-associated > Mammals > Digestive system > Stomach > Rumen | place: Canada: Alberta...
GTTCCGACAATAACGAGCTTCTGAAAAATGCTGTTACTCAAAAAATACAGATTCTTATCGACCATTACATCAGCCGCACCTACTCAGCAATGCAAAGTGAAAGAAGATGATAGCTATGCCGAATGTTGGTATTTACTGCCGCCTGTCTATCGAGGACAGAGACAAGTCACTCAACGACCCGAGTGCAAGTATTCAGAACCAAATGGCTATGCTCCGCGATTTCTGCCATGAGCGGGAATGGGACATTTTCGATTTCTATGTCGATGACGGTTACAGCGGTGTTGACCCGAATCGTCCCGACTTCCGACGACTTATCAAAGACTGCGAGGACGGTAATATTGATATCGTCCTATGCAAAGACCAGTCACGCTTCTCACGCGATACTATTATAATAGAACAGTACATCAACGACCGCTTCCTCGAATGGGGCATACGCTTCATAGGTGTCGCTGACAACGCTGATACCGAGAGTGAAACATATTCAACTATGCGGCTTTTCACAAGTGCATATAACGAAATGTACGTCAAGGATATCTCAGCGAAAATCCGCCGTACCCTCGCTTATAAGCGTGAAAACGGTCAGTTTATCGGCTCGTTTGCACCGTACGGCTACCTCATTGACCCAACTGACAAACATCATCTTATTGTTGACCCTCAAACTGCTCCGGTCATAAAAATGATATTCGATATGTACATAAACGGCGAAGGCTACCGCAGTATCGTCATGAAACTCAACAGTGACGGTGTCGTCAGTCCCACTGAGTACAAGCACCGCAGTGGTTCAAAGTACGTAAACTGCAATGCGGAAACAAGCTATTCACACGGCTTGTGGACTCAGTCTACTGTCTCACGAATACTCTCAAATGAAGTGTACACAGGTACTCTCGTACAGGGAAAGTCACACAGTATCAGCTACAAGAACAAGAAGCGTAAAAAAGTTGACCCTTCCGACTGGATACGCACTCCGAATGCTCACACGGCTATTATTGATAACGATACATGGATACGTTCTCAGGAACGTCTTAACAGTCATGCGCGTGTGGGAAAGCGTTCAGACGAACTCTCACCTCTGTCCGGCAAGGTCAGGTGTGCTGTATGCGGTCGTCCGATGAAAAGGAATGTCTACTATAACAAGGCAAGGACTATCAGGTACTACAATCTGCAATGTGCTTCGTACAAAACCGGCGCTATGAACTGCCAAAATACAAAAAGTATCAGCGGTATCACACTCGAAAATGCCGTTCTGACTGAACTGAATTCAATCATTCACCTTTACTGCCAGTTCGATAAAATCAGATTTAATGATATGTATGCACTGAAAGTCCGTCAGCTTGAATCTGAACTTGCCATGCTCAGCGAAAGGCGCGTGACCGCGCAAAATCGCCTTCTGAGTATGTACAAGGACAAGCTCGACGGTACTATCTCCGATGAGGACTTCGCTTTATTCAGGCAGTCTCTCAGTGACGAGGAAAAGGTGATATCTGCAAAAGCTGACGATGTTTCACGGCAAATATCCGAGTATAAAAAATGCATCTGCAATGCAGGTATACAGCAGTCCGTACTTGACAGTTTCAGTCACTTCGATTCCCTCGACCGCTCTGTTTCAGATGAGTTTATCGACTTTATCGAAGTCGGGGAGTGCAGCGAAAAATGCGTGCGCGAGGTGCATATCCACTGGAAACTGTGAACTATGTTTTCGTTGACACGGCACATGGCGGTTTCGACGGCGGATGTGTGTCTGCGGAAGGAGTCCCCGAAAAGGGTATCAACCTCAGTATACTCCTCAGACTCAGGGATATGCTCGAAATCTCCGGCTACGATGTTGAGGTAACACGCGACAGCGATGTCTCAATTCACGACAAAGGCATTGAGGGTATCTCCAAGCAGAAGAGTTCAGATATGGACAATCGACTCGCACTCTTTAACAAGTACGAAAACGCTGTCTGCGTTTCTATCCATCAGAATCAGTTCACTGACCCTGTTTACCACGGTGCGCAGATGTTTTACTCCGCATCTAACAAGCACAGCGAAAGTCTCGCACGCAGTATCCAGTCGAGCTTTGCAGAGACGCTCCAACCCGAAAATAAACGTGAGATAAAGCTCTGCGGCAAGGAGCTTTTCCTATGCTATTACAGCAAAAATCCCACCGTCATGGTCGAGTGCGGATTTCTCTCAAATCCCGAGGAAGCCGCTCTGCTCAATACCGAGGAGTATCAGGAAAAAGTGGCACTGACCATTTTCGACGGCATCAACGATTACGTTAACGATAATTAATAAAAAGCCTGAAAGCTTCATTCTAAGTGCACTTCCCTAAACGGAAAGGCAGTCTGCTTTCAGGCTTATTTTATTTGTCACAGTTCAATGAATGCTTTGTCCACCGTCTCGCACACATCTGCAAAATATCCGCTGTTTCTGAGCGTTTCCGCACAGTTTTCAGCCTGCTCCCGACTTGTGAAAAGTCCGAATACAGCAGAGCCGCTTCCGGTCATTTTCGGGTTCAGTGCTCCGCATTCGCGCATATTCTTCTCGATATCATCGACCTCTTCAAGCTTTATAGCCTGCTCGAAAAGATTGCCGAAATATTCATACGCTTTATCAGGTTCACTTTCAATAGCAGAAACAAGCCTTGATGTCTGCGGGTGGTCGGGCACTTCAAGTGCATCTATCAGCGAATACGCTTCCGCTGTCGAAACTCCTTCCCTGCCCTTTGCGATTACAAGTGTTCTGCCCGAAAAATCGGCTATAGGCTCGATTTTTTCACCTATTCCCGATACGTATGCTGTACCGCCTGTAAGGAAGAAAGGTACGTCAGCACCAAGCTTTTCCGGTGACGAAAAAGTTCTGCCGGTAATTTTAGCAAGGCAGTACAGTACTGCCGCGGCATCGGTGCTTCCTCCGCCCATTCCTGCCTGCGATGGGATTCCCTTTTTAATATGTATACTGCATCCGCAGTCCATACCGTTTTCCTCAAAAAAACGTTTCGCCGCTTTGTACGCGATATTGCGCTCATCACACGGTATCGGGTCGGACTTCTCGAAAAAATCCGGAAGCTCACAGCTCACTTTTATTGCTCCGGTATCGTTTGTCTCTACCGTTACCTCGTCGTATAGTCCGACGGTCTGAAATACACTTTCAAGTGAATGATAGCCGTTTTCAAGTCTGCCGATAACATCGAGGGCAAGGTTTATCTTAGCCGCTGTTTTTACCTTCATTTCTGTTCCTCCCTGAGCTTGTTCAGGAACTTCTCTATCCTGCTCATCGCCTCCATGAGGTGCTTGAGCGAGTAAGCATACGATATTCGCATATAGCCTTCGCCGGACTCTCCGAATGCACTTCCCGGGACTGCCGCTACCTTGTTCTCGTAAAGCAGTCTCTCGCAGAATTCCTCACTCGTAAGACCGGTACTCTTTATGCATGGGAACACGTAAAATGCGCCCTCGGGGTCAAAACAGGTAAGCCCGAGACGGTTGAACTCCTTCACAAGATAGCGGCGGCGGATATTATACTCGTCCACCATTTTCGCTACCTCGGTGTCGCACGATGTAAGTGCCTCAACTGCCGCATTCTGACTTATGTACGGACTGCACATTATGCCGTACTGATGTATCTTTGCTATCTGCGATATTATCGGTTCAGGAGCCGCTACATAGCCGAGTCTCCAGCCGGTCATTGCGTATGCCTTTGAAAAGCCGTTTACATATATCGTTCTCTCGCGCATACCTTCAAGCTCGATGATAGAAAAGTGCTTTCTGCCATAGGTCAGCTCGGAGTATATCTCGTCAGTCAGCACCATTATATTTGTACCGCGCAGAAACTCTGCAATAGGTTCGAGGTCTTCGCGGGTCATTATGGCTCCTGTAGGATTGTTCGGGAACGGCAGTATTATCATCTTTGTGCGCTCTGTGACCTTGTCCCTGAAGTCTTCAACCGTTAGCTTGAAGTTATTCTCTATCCTCGTAGGAACAGGTACAGCAACTCCGCCCATAAGCTCTACAAGCGGTGCATAACACACGAAACACGGCTCTACTACAAGTACCTCGTCACCGGGGTCAAGCAGTCCTCTTACCGCGAGGTCTATCGCTTCTGAACCGCCGACCGTCACGATTATCTCACTGTTGTCGTCGTATTCAACTCCGTGCTTCTTTTTGATTCGCTCCGAAATAGCCGTTCTGAGCGGCTGTACTCCCTTGTTAGGACCGTATATGATGTGCTTGCGTTCGAGTACCTGTATTGCCGCTTTGCGTATCACCCACGGTGTCGAGAAGTCAGGTTCGCCTACTCCGAGAGATATTACTCCCTCCATTGTTCCGGCTATGTCAAAAAACTTTCGTATGCCGGACGGCTTCATATTCTTTATCTTGCTTGAAAGGACCTTATCGTAATCTATCACGTTTAACAGAGTCCCCTTTCATCCGGCTCTTCTCCGTCGATGAAGATGCCTTTTTCTTTGTATTTCTTAAGGATAAAATGTGTTGATGTCGAAAGGATACCGTCGATAGTTGCCAGTCTTTCGGAAACGAAAAATGCAACGTCCTTGAGGTTGTTTCCCTTTACCTCGACTGCAAGGTCGTATGCACCTGATGACATGAGGCTAACGCTCTCGACCTCGTCGTACATCATGATAGTCTTTGCGATATCGTCAAATCCGCAGTCGCGCTGAGGTGTTACCTTCAGCTCGATAGTCGCATGGACTGTTGACTTGTCGTATTTATCATCGTCAAGGATAACGCTGTATCCGCGGATAACTCCCTCGTCCTCGAGTTTCTTTATCCATGCCTCTGCCTCCGCAGGTGATATTCCAAGCATTTCGCCTAATGCAGTATTTGAAATGCGCGCATTCTGCTGTAATATTTTTATGAGTTCATTTTTCATATTATCGTTCCTTTCAATCAATATTTATAAACTGCGGCTTACGCTGTCTGAAGTAAGCAAGGTACCTGAATCCGGCGGCTTTCGCCAACTCGGCACCGTCCGCGACGTTTGCACCTATATCATTGACCGTATGCGAATCAGAACCTACTGATACTATCTCTCCGCCAAGTTCACGGTACATCTTCACGTATTTAAGGTCAGGAAATGTTGCTCCGAAGCCTTGTCTTATTCCGGAAGTATTTATCTCTATGCCTTTGCCGTTCTGAATGAGCAGTTTAAAGCTTTCAGCTATGATACCGTCAAAGCGGCTTATGTCGATGTCTATCCCTGCTTTGCATTTGAGGTAGCGCATGAAATAGGTCAGATGTGCGAGAACATCGAATTTTCCCCATTTGCACAGCTTGTAAATCTCAGCAAAGTACCTCTCGGCAAGTCCGTATATACCTTCAAGAGTGTACTCGCTGTAGTCGATGAAGCAGAAATCCTCCGTCTTAGGAAGCTGATGCATTGAGCCGAGTACAAAATCGAGTCTGCTGTCGCTGACCACTCTTTCGGCGACTTCATAATCGTGAGTTGCCTGTCCAAGCTCGGTACCGCATATCAGCTCGATTTTTCCGGCATACTCCTCTTTCAGCTTTGTGACCGCTGAAACTGAGTTTTCAAAGTCTTTGCCGAAGTCGAAATACTGATACGTCGTCTCGTCGGGATAGTGCTCCTCAGAGTACCACCTGTTGCACTCGCAGTGGTCGGTTATCGCGTAGGCGGCAAGTCCGAGACTGCACGCTCGCTTTATGCATTCGTTTATGTCAGCTTCTGAATCAACCGAAAACTGAGTATGCGTATGACAGTCGATAAGGTTCATATCTTCACCTCTTGAAATCAATGTATTCTATAATTATATCACATTGGAGCAAGTTTTTCCACTGTTTTTAATAAAATTTCCAGTTAAAAAATAAAATTATATTATATGCTTTATTTTTTCATAATAGTATGTTATAATATTGTCATACAAATATTTTTCTACCCCATATTTAAACGGAGGTCATTTTTTATGAGAGCAGTTGTAACTGTTATTGGTAAAGACACTGTAGGTATCCTTCACAAAGTCAGCGGTATCTGCGCTGAATACAACGTGAACGTTATCGAGGTAACTCAGAGCGTTTTACAGGATATGTTCGCTATGATAATGCTCGTTGATATTTCCGCTATCAACGCTGACTTCGCTAAACTCGTTGACAGCATGGATACTCTCGGCAAAGAACTCGGTCTTTCTATACATACGATGCATGAGGATATCTTCAACTCTATGCACAGCGTCTGATGCTGAAACCTTAATGAAAGGATAATTCAAATGCTTAACGTTTATAATATACTCGAGACTATCCGCATGATTCAGGACGAATGTCTCGATATCAGAACTATCACTATGGGTATCTCCCTCCTTGACTGCATTGATACAGACATCGACAAAGCCTGTGAAAAGGTATACAACAAGATAGTTTCAAAAGCCGGCAAACTCGTTGAGACCGGTCAGCAGATAGAAAAGGAGTACGGTATCCCGATAGTCAACAAGAGAATCTCTGTTACTCCTATAGCTATGCTCGCTGCTGCGTGCCCGAACGATAATCCGGTTAAATTTGCAAAGGCTCTTCAGCGTGCCGCTGATACCTGCGGAGTCAACTTCATAGGTGGATATTCCGCTCTCGTACATAAGGGATTCTCAGCAGGCGATGAGGCTCTTATACGCTCTATCCCCGAGGCTCTCGATGTTACTCAGAATATCTGCTCGTCCGTAAATATCGGCTCTACAAAGTCCGGCATAAATATGGACGCTGTAAAACTCATGGGTCAGATCGTAAAGCAGACCGCTGAACGTACTGCCGACCGCGACTGTATCGGTGCCGCTAAGCTCGTTGTCTTCTGCAACGCTGTTGAGGATAACCCCTTCATGGCAGGTGCTTTTCACGGTGTAGGTGAGCCTGACTGCGAGATTCACGTTGGTGTATCGGGTCCCGGAGTTGTCCGCGCTGCCCTTACAAAGTACCCTGATGCTTCTATTAATGAAATCGCCGACATCATCAAAAAGACCGCTTTCAAGATAACTCGTATGGGTCAGCTTGTCGGTGCAAGAGCTTCTGAACTTCTCGGCGTTCCTTTCGGTATCGTTGACCTCTCTCTTGCTCCTACTCCGGCTGTTGGCGACAGTGTCGCTCATATTCTTGAGGAAATGGGTCTTGAAATGTGCGGTACCCACGGTACTACCGCCTGCCTCGCTATGCTCAACGACGCTGTTAAAAAAGGCGGTGTTATGGCTTCTTCGACCGTCGGCGGTCTCTCAGGTGCTTTCATTCCTGTCTCAGAAGATGCCGGCATGATAGACGCGGCTGTTGACGGTGTACTCACTCTCGAAAAGCTCGAAGCTATGACCGCTGTATGCTCTGTTGGTCTCGATATGATAGTTGTTCCCGGCGATATCTCTCCAGAAACTATTTCCGCTATCATCGCTGATGAAGCGGCTATCGGTATGGTTAACACCAAAACTACAGCAGTACGTCTCATTCCCGCTATCGGCAAAAAAGAGGGCGATACCCTCGAATTCGGCGGACTCCTCGGAAGCGGTCCGGTAATGCCTGTCAAGGAAAAGTCTGCGGCTAAATTCATCAACCGCGGCGGTCGAATTCCCGCTCCCATGCACAGTCTCAAAAACTAAAATAGTAAGCGGCTATCGGAATCGTCCGGTAGCCGTGTTTGTATAAGGAGAAATTATGGATATCATCACAGCAAAAGCCTCCGACCTCGACATTGTAAAAAGTATCAGTCACTCGACCATTAACGCAGTCTATCCTCATTACTACCCCGCCGGTGCTGTTGACTTTTTCCTCGCCCATCACAGCGGTGGAAATATCCTCCGCGATATCGAAGCAGGACTTGTTTACTTAGCTGTCGCGGACGAAAAAGCTGTCGGTACTGTAACTGTTTCCGGCGACGAGATAAACCATCTGTTTGTACTTCCGGAATCTCAAGGACACGGCTTTGGTGTCTCACTGCTGAGATTTGCCGAAAACATGGTCGCTGAGCACTTCGGTACTGCACGTCTTGATTCCTCGCTTCCGGCTAAAACTCTCTACGCGAAAATGGGGTACATGGTGATAAAGTCCGACCGGATAAAAACCGATAACGGCGACTATCTCTGCTACGACACTATGATTAAAAGGGTAACTAAAAATGCAGATTGATAAAATCCCCGAGCTGTTCGGTATCGCCGGAAAAACTGACGTTTCCCCGCTCGGAAGCGGTCACATCAACCGCACCTTTCTCGTCACCGCCTCCGACGGCTGCCGCTATGTTTTGCAGTCGCTGAGCAGCATTTTCATTTTGCCGGAAAAAGTGATGCGGAATATCGCCTCTGTTGAAACAGCTTTTGCTGAATGTGCAGACCTGAAAGTCCCGCGTTTTCTGAGCTGCGGTGATAAGAATTATATTAGTATAAACGGCGATATATGGCGAATGTACCACTATTCCGACTGCCGCAGCAACCCCGATTTCCGCTCTGCCGGATTCGCTTATGGTACTTTTATCCGCGTTATGAGCAAGTCAGGATTCGTTCCCGAGACAGTTATAGACGGCTACCACTGCTTCAATGCCTACCTCGCTAAACTGCGTGAAGTCTGTCCAGCCGATACAATCACGCTGTACACTGAAATGATTCCTGAAACATTCAGTGACGATATACCTGTCAGGGTCATTCACGGTGACGCTAAGCTCGACAATGTCATTGTCGGCTCGCCTTGTACGGTCATTGACCTCGATACGGTCATGTCAGGATATGCCGCAATCGACTACGGCGACCTCATTCGCTCAGTCTGCACAAACAGTATCGACATTACTGCGATTCACGATATAACAGAAGGATTCGCAGAGGGTCTCGCAGGACTGCTTTCCCCTGTCGAGGTAATGTCCCTTTTCGACGGCATTATAATGGTGACCTGCGAACTCGCGATTCGCTATCTCACTGACTTTTACAGCAGTGAACGATACTTTCGGAATAAGTCGCGTGAGCAGTGTCTCTTGCGCAGCAACGAACTGCTCCGGCAGCTTGACGAGTTCAAATCTCACGAAAACCAGATAAGAAGCATTATCGTATCTTCATTCGCCAATGCATAAAAAACGCAGTTCAAGGTCTCCCCTGAACTGCGTTTCATTTTTTACTTTATAAGTCCGATGCCCCAGATAGTGAAGTTGCCTGATGCTGAAATTGATACATCAAGGTCTCCTGATTCCGTCTGGAAGTATCCGAGCTCTGCGTCCGGACCGCCCCATGTATACTGCTTGACGCCGTTGACCTTTGTGGTCTTGCCGTTTACTGTTACATTGATGCTGCCCATGTCTTTACTGTTTGCCTTGAATACGATTATGAGTCCCTTGCCCTTTGCCTTGAATGTCATCGGAGCTCCGCCGCTTGACGTGTAACCGTAAGGAAGCGAGCTGTATCCGCTGCCTGCCTTGAATGAACCTGCGTTGAAGTTTTGCAGGTCGGTCTGCGGATTCGCATTGATGCAGGTGCTGTACTCTGAACCGTATACCGACTTGTTCGGTATCTCATAAGAATCTGAACGATTCTCAGTCTTCATTGCCTGACGTACATAGTATGACATTACGTCTGCCATGAGCTGACCGCCCTTTGCGTGGGGGTGATACTCGTCTGAGAAGTAGTCTTCCTTCTTGAGGAATCCGCTGCTGAATGCCTTGCTGAGTGCGTTATTCATACTGATTACGGGAACGTCGAAGCACTTGCCTATCTTCTCCATCTGCTCCTGACTTGAATATCCGCCCTTAGAACTTGTGATAAGAACGATTACAGCCGGTTCATTAGGAAGTGAGAGGAACTTCTTTACAAGGCTCTCGAACGACTTCTTGTACATCTCGCCCTCGTGGTCATTAACCGAGAACTCGATTACGATTATATCAGGATTCTGACTTACGATGTCCTTTTCACTGCGGACAAGTCCGACTACTGATGAAGTACCCGAAAGACCTGCATTTACTTCCTTGAATGTGCCCTTTGCAAAGTTGTTCTTGATAAACTCTGTAAACGGTCTGCTGTAATTCTTGCCCTCGGTGATTGAACCGCCGAGATATGCAAGTGTGAGCTTTCCGCCTGCCTCTGCTGATTCAAGCTTGTTTGCGAGACGGTATGTATTACCCATGTTGCAGATACCGCTCTGATAGAAATTGATGTACTGCTGTGATGCAGTCTCCTTGTAGTCGTCCCAAGGGTTATCAGGCTTGGGAGGTGTCGGGAATGAAGTTATCTTGCCCATAACAAATTCATAGATGAGTACGAGGTCGTTTACCTCGACCTTGCCGTTGCCGTCAGCGTCTGCCGCCTTTGAAGCCGCCGCATTATTGAGCTGACCTGTGAGAAGCTGTCTTGCAATCGTAACGTCGAATACGGAGATACGTCCATCGTAATCAACATCTCCGCGTGAGAGTCTCTTTGAACCGCCTGCGCCATTGAATGTTGAACCTGCTGATGCTCCGTAAACGTCATCAACGTAGAAATCGTTGGTACTGTCAGGAGTTTCAACGTATATCTGCATATCTGTTGCGCCTGCCGGAAGCTTATAATTTGTGTTTGTAAGCTGTACCCATGCACCCTTTATCGTTTCTGCCTCAGCGATACCCTCATACTTTGTCTCGCCGGAAGAGTCCTTATACTGCAATTTCAGGTAGAATGTATCGGAAGCGCTTCCGCTGTCGAACATTACATTTGCACTGAAACTGTATGCCTTGCCAGCTTCAAAGTCGCTGCCGAGCGCCCTGCTCGCACCGTTCCATGCAGATGTTCTGCCGGATACATAGATAGAGCCGCTGCCCTCGTAAGCGGTGTTTGATGCTGCGACCTTTGCTGCACCTCTGCCAGTCCAGTCGCCGGCTCCGCTCTCGAATGTATCGTGGAAATACACCTTTTTCTCACCGGGATCTACTACCGGCGGGTCGTCATTTCCATTGCCTGAGAAGTTGTCTTCAATAATGCTTTTGAACTCTGTACTGAGTGCAGAGTCTCTGAGTTTGCAGGTACTGCGGTCGTAGTGTCCGCCGACAGGAGTGTCCCAAAGAACCGGGCAAAGCTCACGCTCGCAAGCCTCACGGCATACTGTTGAAAGGTACTTGCGTACCGATTCGGGGTCTTTGTTCTTCGTAGGACAGCCATATTCACCGATGATTACCGGTACTCCCTTGTCGTAGAATGTAGACTTTACGAGGTCGAGATTCTTCTCAAGCTCTTTCACGTCAGAAGCTGTTCCCCATGAATACTGTGATTTTCCCCAGTCAGCGTCCTCTTCAAGGATAGCAAATGTTGAGGGGATATAGTAATGTACCGAGACTGCAAGTCTGTTTACCGGGTCATACGGTATCTCAAAGAGCGGGTCACAGGTGAGGTTGAGGTCAGTGTTGTATCCGGAAATAAGAAGGTGACGGAAAGAGTTGTTCGAGCCGGTCGCTCTTACGGTGTCTATAAACGTCTTATTTACCATGTTTACCAGCGCATACGACTTCTTCTTATCGCCTGCATTGCTCCACTGATTCCATAAATCGTTCCAGCCGAGTTCCTCATTCTGAGCCTCGAACATGAGGTGGTCGCCGTAGTCCTTGAAGTTTTCGCCTATCTGCTCCCACATTGTCTCAAAGCGCCTGATGCACTCGTCCTCATTTTTAGGGAGGTCGTTCATCCAGCCGTTGTCCCAATGGATATTTACGATAGCGTACATTCCGGTATCAAGTGTCCAGTCGACTATCTGAGTAACTCTCTTCATGTACTCGCTGTCGATAGTGTAGGTACCGTCGTTCTTCATTCGGTTAGACCACGCTACAGGTATTCTCAGTACGCCGAAGCCTTCATCAGCATAACCCTGTATCATTTCCTTTGTTATCTCAGGGCTGCCCCATGCAGTCTCGTACGCCTTGACTGAGCCGTCAGTACTTGTAGCTATCCAGTCGCCGGCAGATTCAAGGGTGTTTCCGAGGTTGATGCCTATACCCATGTCCTCTACAAGTTCGATAGTAGAGATATTCCGCATTTCACCGCTGTCTTTTGCAGAGGCAGGAAGTACGGAAGGTGCTGAGTAAGTGAGAAGCATCACCGCAGAAACCGCGGCTGAAAGAGGTTTTGTTAACTTCATCAATATCAACTCCTTAATGTTTTTTCTGATAATGCAGGATTTCCTTAACGAAAAATCGCCCACATTGCCTCATGTTAATTATACACATTCCAGTCCTAACATTCAACCCCAAATTTAGTAAACACGGTGGATAAAATGAACATTTTGCAATTTTATTCACAGATATTACATTATGGAAAAAGCCGCACGGTGTGTACCATGCGGCTTCATGCTTATTCTTCTGTGTCGTTATTTTCTGAATCTGTCGCCGGAGCTTCGGGAATTTCTTCCATGAACTCGTTCTCGTCCGAAAAAGTATCAGCTGTTCCGGACTCGTCTGCGGGAATATCGTCCGTAACTGCTTCTGCACTCTCTTCGGGTGCGCTTACCGCTCTTCCGCCGAGGAATCCTGAAAGGATACCCCTTATGTCTACGCCGGTCGCTTCTGAAAGTCCGTCTGTGACCTTTGTGGTCGAGCTGATTATGTCGCCTACCATTCTGCTTGAATTGCCGTCGCCGTACATTGTGATGCGGTCAACATTTTCAAGAGGAGCTGCGGCATTCTTTACTACCTCAGGCAGTGCCTTGAAGTACATTTCAAGTACGGCAGCTTCGCCGTATTTCTTCATAGCCTCAGCTTTTGCATTGATACCCTCAGCCTCAGCAAGTCCCTTAGCACGGATAGCGTCCGCCTCAGCCTTACCTACAGCTGCGATACCTTCTGCCTCCTGCATACGTGCAAACTTTGCAGCCTCAGCCTCTGCCTTCTGTGCCTCAGCCTCCTGCTCACGCTGGAAACGGTCTGCCTCGGCTTCCTTCTTGAGCTGATAGAGCTTCGCATCAGCTTCCTGCTGTGCCTTGTAGCGTTCAGCCTCAGCCTTTTTCTTGATTTCAGCGTCGAGAGCCTTTTCCTTTACCTCAGCTTCCTTAGCCTTGAGTTCAACGTCCTTTTCAGACGCTGCGATATTTGCGTTAGCCTTTGATACCTCGATAGTCTTACGCTGCTCTTCCTTCTGTATCTCGTACGCTGCATCAGCTATAGCAAGCTGTGTATCAGCTTCCTTTTTGAGTTCAGCCTGACGTATCGCAAGCTCGTTGTTCTTCTGAGCTATCTCAGTTTCTGCGAGTACCTTTGCGTCGTTTGCTTCCTTCTTAGCCTGTGCCTTTGCGATCTCTATTTCTTTTTCGGACTCAGCTCTCGCAATTGCTGCTTTCTTCTGTATTTTCGTTGTGTTGTCGATACCGAGATTCTCAATAAGATTCTGGTCGTCGGTGAAGTTCTGAACGTTGAACGATACTATTTCAAGTCCCATTCTGTTGAGGTCGGGAGCAGCGTTCTCCTGTACCTTCTCGGCGAATGCCTTACGGTCGTTGACCATTGCTTCGAGAGTCATCTGTCCGACGATCTCACGCATATTGCCTTCGAGAACTTCCCTTGCAACCTTTGCAACGTATGTAGTCTCTTTGTTGAGGAAGTTTTCAGCACCAAGCTTGATGAGCTGCGGGTCACTGCTTACCTTGACGTTTACGTTCGCGTCAACATTTATATTGATGTAATCGGCTGTAGGTACTGCACTCGACGTCTTTACGTCTACAGCGATGAGCTGCAATTTGAGCTTATCCACACGTTCAAAGAACGGGATACGGATACTTGCCTTGCCGATTATTATCTTCCTTCTGAGTCCGGAGATGATGTAGGCGGTATCCGGCGGAGCTTTGATATAGCCCATAGCGAGTATGATTATCAGAAAAATAACTGCTGCTGTGATCAGAATAGCGGGGATCACCGGAAAATCCTGTAACATAATTTACCTCCTTTAAAGTATATGTACAGATGTGTGTGTGATGTACACTGTCCGTGTACATGATGTATTATACCCTGAGTTTCATTTTTTGTCAATATACCCCTAAATAAAATCATATATACGTGTATTTGACAGCAAATCATCTTCGATATGGTTCGCAGACCTTTTTAGAGGTTCATTTGAACCTATACTACATAATCGCACCATTTTTTTGTCCCTGTAAGATAATATTTTCAATATATGTCATATAATTTTTGCTATGTAATTATTTCGACAAAATATGCGCCGCCACTGTGGTATAATTGCTTTTATCAGATTATTATTCTACCGGAGCGTGATAAATCATATGAAAAAGGTCAGAAATTTTTTGCAGATACCCACTGTCAGAACTTCCGCGGCACTGTTGCTGTCGTTTGCCGGAGGATTTATTTTCTCCGATTCCGCAGTAGCCGGAGTCGCCTCATTCGCCGATATATCCCTCGCCGGAGCACTTAGTCTGCCTTTTTCATCGGCAGTTCTCATCGGTGCACTCATTCACGGTCTGTCCGCTGATTCCGTCGGGAAGGGAATCGTCAAGCTGACCGCAATGACCTTCCTGATAATCGTAAAACTCTTCACGGGAACTAAAATATCCCCGATTTATCGCGGTTTAACTACAACTGCCGCTGTCCTTTTCTCCGGAGCGGCTATATCCGCACTCATAGGTGAACTGCCGCAAAAAATCCTGTTTTACGCCTTTTATGCCCTCTTAGCCGGTTTCACTGCCTTCAGCGGTACTGAGCTGCTCAAAAGCTGCTCAGAAGAACGTGTTATATCTTTTCGCGGTAAAAACGGTGTCTATTATGCCGTAATCTATATAGTTTACATAGCCTCACTCTTTTCGTTTCAACTTCCCGCAATCAACGTCGGTTTCGTAATCGGAGGCGCAGTCACTCTTCTCGCCGCTTATAATTACGGCTGCTTGGGCGGAATTGCACTCGGCGGTCTCACTGCTTTTGCTGCGTACCTTGTCTCAGCCAAAGCCGGAATGAGTTCAGCTGTACTGCCGGCTGCGGGTCTTTTTACCGGAACTCTGAAAAAACGCAGTATACCGCTTAGTGCCGCTGTTTTCTCCATGATTTGCTACGCTATGAGCGTTCTGACCGCATCGGCGCGTGACGGTATAGACATTACGCTGAGTGTCGTTTGTACCGCCGGAATATTCATAATTGCCGCACCTAACTGGTCGGATAAGTGGCTCGACACTTCTACCGATTTCTCCCCTCTTCCCGAATACAACCGATTGAAAATGAACTTCCTTTCCTCGGTCATCGACACTGTTCGTACAGACGCAGGAAGAATTTCTGCTGCACTGTGGGAGTCGGAAAAGCGTACACCGTCTGCTGCCGGTTCTGTATGCGGAAAGTGTGCACGTAACGTTGTCTGTGAGCGTGCCGACTTTGAAGCCTCAGACGAGCTTATCCCCGATATTCCGGAAAGATGTGTGAAAAAATCGGAGCTGTCCCACGAATTTCAGCATCGCCTTATCGAACAGACTGCCGCTCAGCTTATGAAGCTGCGCTGCTCTAAAGAAAGAAAACTCCTGAACGAACAACTCATGCTTACTGCCGAGATACTGCGCGATTCCGTTCAGACCCGAAACATTCGTCAGTCGCCGGAAATGAGCCTGAAAATCACGTCTCTTCTGCAATCTCACGATATCACTGCCGACTGCGTTTACGCGTATTACAACTCAGCTAACAGACTTATTGCGGAGATTTATTTCGGCAGCGGCAAAATACCCGCAAATTCTTCCCGCGTCTGCGACATCGTTTCCGACGAATTAGGTATCAGTCTCCGCGAAGCTTCTTCCGCTGCTGCTTCTGACGATTACCGTATAAGTCTTTATGAACCGCCTGAATACAGCATAGAGGTCTACTCCGCCGCTGTTTGTGCAAACGGTTCAGAAGTCAGCGGCGACAGTACAGTTCTGTTTACTGACAGCGAGGGTATCTCTTATGCGGCACTCTCCGACGGTATGGGAACAGGAAAAAGTGCGGCTGTGGATTCTCACATGGTCATAGGTCTGTTCAGACGGCTTATCAGCGGCGGTATGGAGTGTACATCTGCTGTTAAGCTCATAAATTCAGTAATGGTAAGCAAATCGCGTGAAGAGTCTTTCGCAACGTTTGATGCAGTCAGATTCGACCCCGACACCGCTTTGCTGACTTCCGTCAAGTCCGGTGCTGCTGCTACTCTCATAAGGCAGAACAACAGCGTTATCAAGGTTTCTGCACCTACCTTCCCTATCGGTATAAACGAATCAGCAGAAGTGTCAACCTGCGATTTTCAACTTAGTGACAACGACATTGTTATCATGTTCTCAGACGGTATTTGTGAAAATGAATATCTGTTCATAAAGGAACTCCTTCTCAGCAGTGATAATATCGAGGATATTGTAAGGGAAACTGCCGTAAAAGCTTCAACTTTCGCGCATTCTCCCCATAATGATGACGTAACTGTTATCGGGATAAAAATAATAAATAATTCATGAATCGTATATATAAATTTGATAGAGCTATACGTCGTGTGTGCACATTAACAACGTTTTAGTTGAAATCCATTTGTCTCATGTGTCAAATTGCACAGAAGAAACTGTACAAATTTATCGTATTAACTGAATTTTTGTGCAGATTCGCAAAAATGCTTGAATAATTATACCATTTCTGATAAAATGTATATAGCAAAGGAGGCTGAATTATGTCTGTTAATACTACTAATAATAATCCTAACGATTTTCCGCTCTATCTTTTTTATCAGGGAAAAAATTACGAAGCTTGGAAATTTTTCGGCGTACATTCTCACAAGAAAGGCAGAGGCAAGGTTTTTACCTTCCGTGTTTGGGCTCCTAATGCTGTGAGCATTTCAGTTGTAGGCGACTTTAACGGGTGGGACAGGTCCCGCAACCCGATGTACCTTATTGCTGATGGCGTTTGGGAAGCTCAGATATCTAAGCTCGGTCAGTTCGACACCTACAAGTACAGCATCGAAACCAAAGACGGTCAGATCATGAACAAGGCTGACCCATACGCTCACCATTTCGAGACCCGTCCCGGCACTGCTTCCAAAATTTATGAGAGCAGCTATGAATGGAACGATAAGGAATGGTACAAGAAAAAGGCTTCAAACAGCATTTATAAAAGTCCTGTAAATATTTACGAGGTACATTTCAGTTCATGGAAAAATTACGGCAACGACGTCTTTATGGATTACAAGACTTTCGCTAAGGAAATGATCCCTTATCTCAAAAAAATGTCTTATACCCATATCGAATTCATGCCTCTTACTGAATTCCCATACGACGGCTCATGGGGCTATCAGGTAACCGGATATTTCGCTCCGACTTCACGCTACGGAACTCCTGACGACTTCCGCAGTATGATAGATTCCTTCCATGCTGCCGGTATAGGTGTTATCCTCGACTGGGTGCCTGCGCACTTTCCAAAAGATGCGGCAGGTCTTTATGAGTTTGACGGCACTTGCTGCTACGAATATACTGACGAACGCAAAAAGGAACACAAGGCATGGGGTACCCGTGTCTTCGACTACGGCAAGGCTGAGGTTTGCTCGTTCCTCATTTCAAGCGCTAATTACTGGTTCGATGAGTTCCACGTTGACGGTCTCCGCGTTGACGCTGTTGCTTCAATGCTTTACCTCGACTATGACCGCCGCGACGGTGAATGGGCTGCCAATATCAACGGCGGCAACGAAAACCTCGAAGCTGTCGCTTTCCTGAAACGTCTAAATGAGGCTGTTTTCTCAAAACACCCCGACGCTCTCATGATCGCGGAAGAATCTACCGCATGGCCGCTCGTTACCAAGCCTACCGACATCGGCGGTCTCGGCTTCAACTTCAAATGGAATATGGGCTGGATGAACGATATGCTCAGCTATATGAGCCTCGACCCGATCTATCGCTCGTTCAACCACGACAAAATCACTTTCTCTTTCTTCTACGCTTTCTCCGAGAACTATATCCTTCCTATCTCTCACGATGAGGTAGTCTACGGTAAGTGCTCGATGATCAATAAAATGCCCGGCGAGTATGACCAGAAATTTGCTTCATATCGCGCTTTTCTTGCGTATATGATGGCTCACCCGGGTAAAAAGCTGCTCTTCATGGGACAGGAATTCGGTCAGATGAAAGAGTGGGACTATCAGGGTCAGCTCGACTGGGATCTCCTCGACTTTGAAAGCCACAGCAACCTGCTGAAATTCAACGAGAAACTCAATAAATTCTACGTTGAGAATCCCCCTCTCTGGCAGAATGACGACTCATGGGGCGGTTTCAGCTGGATTTCCAACGACGACTACAAACAGAGCGTTATCGCGTTCAGACGTATCGACGATAACGGCGAAGAAATAATCGCTATCTGCAACTTCGTCCCTGTTGAACGCCATGATTACCGTATCGGTGTTCCTAAGAAGGCTACTTATAAGGTGCTCTTCAATTCGGATTCGACTGAGTTCGGCGGAAGCGGCGTTTCTGCAAAGTCGTATAAGTCGGAAGAAGTCGCTATGCACGGCTTCGATGACAGTATCTCGCTTACTCTCGCTCCCCTTTCAGTTATGTACCTGAAGGCTGCTAAGCCGAGAAAGGCTGGAACTAAGTCTGCTTCTTCAAAAGAAGCTCCAAAAAAAACTAAAACTCCGGT
>Ga0256407_10006246_pt1 | contig 18530 bp, 25 predicted proteins | sample RumenRJG_04DNA_FD_193489 | JGI IMG/M metagenome (GOLD analysis project Ga0256407, IMG submission 193489) | Bovine rumen microbial communities from Lethbridge, Alberta, Canada - RJG_04 | ecosystem: Host-associated > Mammals > Digestive system > Stomach > Rumen | place: Canada: Alberta...
TCGCACATGCCGAAGTACGCCGCGTCGACGTGCGAATCGGGAGTGCGGATGCCGAGGCCGTTGTTGCCGTTCTCGGGCATCAGGAACTCGAGGCGGAGAATGAAGTTGCCGTACTCCTTCTCGGTAATCGGGTTGCCTTCGCCGTAGATTATCCCGTTACCTTCGGAGAGCGACGTGAACCCCTCGTCAATGAGAGGCGGATACGACGTCTCGGTCGATTCAAAACAAACGCACCCGGCAATCGCTACAAAGGCGACGGCCGCCAACAGGGTATTCCGCATTTTCATGCGACTATTATACCAAAAATCAAAGCGCCGTGGGATTGCCAAGCGATGGTTTTCCCAAAACGAAACAGACTATATCTCCGATAAAATGTGCTTACGCAAATTTGGCTACAACAGGTCGATAATCCGCGTTGTGCCGATGTTGGGGCGCGAGGGGTCGGCGTAGTAGCGCGTGATTGTCCTAATGTCGTCGCCTGAGATTGACACCGCCATCTCTGCACCATATTTCTGATAGACGTGGTCAATGCATATCTTGCGCAGTTCATACGCCCCCTTGTGGCCGGTGAAGCCGAGTGCGCGCAGATCGCAGTTGATCTGGTCGAAAGTCTCGTCCGTAACATCGAGCCCATCGAGCCCACCGTAGTCCTCGAAGCACCGCCAGATGTCGGGATGAATTGGCCAGCACACCCAGCGTCCGCTGGTGAGCGCCGTCTTGTGCGGAGTGTAGCAGAGAAAGTGTTTCTTGCAGTCGCCGTCGCCCTTCGTCACAAAGTTTTCCTTCTTCAGGCGCAGCACATCGCCATTGCGCATTGCGAACTCCAGCATCATCGTCGCGGCAAACCAGCAATCGCCCTTCTGCCGGCCGTACCAAGTCTTCACGCGCTGCAACATCTCGGCGGCGGGGCGGTTGTATCGCTGTGACTTTGCGCGAAAGACTGGCAAGTCGAGTTTGGGTATTTTCCACCCCGCGTCTTTGTAGTATGGCAGGCACCACCGCGCGAAGACCGACTGGAACTTTGCGACATAGCTATGCGCTGAGACGCGCGACAGCCCTCTCGCCATAAAGGAGGCGAGCGCCGCGTCGATTGCCTTGCGCGTCAATCGGCTGATTGAAGCATCGAGCGGAATTCCCGCCGCCTCGCACACGCACTTCGTTCCGCGTATTGCATTTGCGCTTGTTTCCTCGCCCGGCCTCCCTGTCTTCATCCGCTCCGCTGCGGAGATAATTCTATAATGCCTCAATACCTGCTCAATTGTCGGAACCATTGCGTTGCTATTCTACTGAATCAAGTTCGGTTACCAAGATCAGCTGCAACGGCTCGGCGAACATCATCGGTTGAATGAGTGCGCCCCGCCGCAATGTCCTGCTCGCCTTTATAGATATCCATCATCAAGTCGAGCTTATCGACAAGTTGCTGGTAATCAGAAACATCAAGAAAGACATTGGCGGCTCGTCCGTTTTGAGTAATCACAATCGGACGATGCGTTTTCCGAGTCTGCGACATTAGACGAGTCACATCCGCTCGAAAAGACGAAAGCGGCACAATATCTTCTGCATAATTGACTTGTGGCATAGTCTCTCCCTAAATTCTCCCTAAATTGTTTGATAAATATATTACCATATTCTGTAATACATGTCAAAGCCACGCTACAAGCTTCTACAGAAGGGTCAGACCCTTCTGTAGAAGCTTGTAGCGTTGTAAAGGCGATTTTGGGCGCGCAGGAATAGTCAAGGCGATATAACCTTGTGCAATAAGTGGAGCAAGATAGGTCTTTGACAGCCATGGCTTGCTTGATATCTCAAGTGCATCAGCTATCTCTCCGCAACTCTTTTCTCCCTCTGCTTGTAGAAACGCAAGAATGTTCATCGCTGTTTCGCTGTTGCCATCCTCAAGTATTAATTCGCGCCTTGGGGGAATTGGATATTTGTCGGCGTGTTTCAGATATTGCCTGTCGTTCTCTGCGTCTTTTGCCCCCTTCTTTCCCTTCCCGAAGCCAAACATGCCAAAAAGCCAATCCACAACGCCACCGGATTCTATCGCATCGTCAATTTCGCCAATGCGAGCCTTTATCGCTCGCGTATGCCATTCGACAACATCGTCCCAATTTTCAGCAACCCCCTCGTATATGAACCGATACATATTTCGCGCGTGTTCGTCACCCGCCATGGCCGCCGCCCAACTGCACCATTTGTATTCTATCGGCCAACGACACAGCCCTGGCTCCACTGGATTGCAGTCGATATATGCGGCCTGGGTACTCATATCCTTGACTGTGGCATTCGACATCTTGTCGTAGAATCGACCTTCCCAAATGGTGCCCGCGTGGTCACGCCGCGCGTTGAAGGACATGGTCATGTCCTGCTTGAGCGTCTTCATGAACTCGCTTGGATGGAACATGCGCCGTTTGTATTCCATGAGCAATTGGCTGAACGCAGATCCGAAACCGGATCCTCCGTGCGCCTCCTTCATCTGAGTTTCCTCGCCCTTGAGAGACTTCCACTCCTGAAGTGCATCCTTAAGCCGCGTGCCGCGATAGAGTTTGTTCACTCGCTCAAGAACTTCGTCCTCAGTCAGCTCGCGCTCTTCCTCAAGATATATCAACACATGGATGTGGTTCGACATGCAACAGTATGCCAGCACCCTCACCCCACAGAAGAACTCGATACGCATTAGTAGATCAACAAAGCGATCCTTTTCGTCATCATCAAAGAAGAATGCCCGATGCGCCACCCTTGAAACAAGATGATAGCACTTCCCTGATTGAATTATCCGATGTTTTCTCATGGTGTCTGTATTGTATCATCCCCATCCCTGACATGTCAAGCTTCTACAGAAGGGTCAGACCCTTCTGTAGAAGCTTGACCACCGCAGTGATGAGAGATAATCCCCTTCCCAAAATCCGACCTAAAGCCCTTCCGACCACTCAAGTTTTTCCGCATTGAATTCTCATTTTTCTGCTTTTGCAAGTACCGTCGCCAGATATCTGCAGATTTCTCCACGTTGCTTCCAATTTATTTCCCACTATCCCCCTGCTCGACTTACATGGCCGCTGTAGGTGCGTTCGCGGTTGAGTCGCAGAACATTTTCGGCTATCAGAACAAGGAGCTGAATGAGAGCGCAAACTCGTTTATCGTTCAGACCTTTCTTCCTTGCGGTGTCACTAAAGAGAATGTCACTCTCGCCGACTTCCTGCCTAAGGATGGAGCAGCGGGCTGGGATTACTACATGGACTTCTTGGCAACGCTGAAGACGAACGGTAATCTCGACAAGAAGTATGGCTATCTCAGTCCTTACTGGGCTGACAAGTATTATGAAGCCGAAGATGTGGGCTGGTATGATTATTCCGTGCTTGCCGAGGATCCCGACACTATCGAGGCCGAGAAGAAGGACTCCACCAAGATTCCTTTCGGGACGGGTTTCCTTGTGAGTTCCTCTGCCGCTGATAATACTCTAACTTTTTCTGGCGAAGTTCTTCAAGACGAAATCGCGTTACCTCTCAATGAAAGTGCAAACACTTTTGTTGGCAATGTTACTCCGGTGGCAGTCCGTCTCAACCAAATGACACCGACGGATGGAGCAGCGGGCTGGGACTACTACATGGACTTCTTGGCGACGTTGAAGACGAACGGCAATCTCGACAAGAAGTATGGCTACCTCAGTCCTTATTGGGCTGACAAGTATTACGAGGCCGAGGATGTGGGCTGGTATGATTATTCCGTGCTTGCCGAGGATCCCGATACTATCGAGGCCGAGAAAGTTCCCGACACGGTGGTGTTTAATCCTGGCGATGCATTCCTCGTTAGTGTTTCGAATGGCGGTGTCGAACTTCTTGTGCCGTCAGCTCTCTAATAGAATTTGGTGCGAGGCAAGGTGTCTCGTGCATAACAACAAGCACATCCTCTCGCCGCAATGGCAAGGGGATGCTAAAAAGGGAAAAATAAAATGAAAAAACTGATAGTTGCATTTGGTGTGGCCATAACTGCCATATCGCTTACTGCAGCAACTGCAAAGTGGAGTTCTGGTACTATTACAGCGGCTAACGGTGCCGAAGCAGGAAAGGATGCTATAACTGCAACATTGTGGGAATTTACTTCTTCCACAATGTATGATCAAGTGGTTGCTGGCGACTATGATGTTATTGCCAATCAGAGCGCCCTTGATGCTGCTGCGTCAGCAAAATTGACTGGGGCATCTAATAAGCGCGGCATAATCGACATTACTGGAACCAGCGATGTTGCAGCAGACAAAGGTGTTTGGGCTGTCATTCTTTACACGGACACGACTGCTACTGGTGATGGCAAGTATCGTGTCAATGCCTCGTATTCTGGAGAGGTTGGCACCACTGGTGTTACGGTGTATGAATTGGCAAATCAGATTGGCGGCAAGCACGGAACGGTGTTGGGTGATCCCATCACGTCGGGTTGGACTTCTGCCGCCACGATGGCTACTCCTGAGCCGACGAGCGGGCTTCTCCTGCTCCTTGGCGTCGCGGGGCTTGCTCTCAAGCGCAAGCGTGCGTAAGAAAGTTCAAGTTTGAAGTTCAAAGTTTGAAGTTCAAAGTTTGAAGTTTGGGCTTTGAACTTTCAACTTGCGAAAAGCCCGTCCGCAATGCGCGGGCGGGCTTTTTAAATCAAAACCAAACAAGGAGCGGTTGACAGCGGAACGAAAAAATGGGATACTATCCCACGTTGAATTGAAGAGGTCGTAGCATGAGCACATACAACGTTATAGTTCACTCTGCGGAAGAAGGCGGCTATTGGGCCGAAGTGCCCGATTTGCCTGGCTGCTATACAGAGGCGGACACATTGGACGAGCTCAACGCGAACATTCGCGAGGCGATATCTCTCTACCTTGAGGATGCGCCCGCCAATGTCGAGCACTCTTCATTGATGCAGGTTACGGTATGAAGCATGTTTCCGGCAAGCGGCTTGCGAAAGTCGCCGAGGAGAATGGCTGGCTTTTCATTTCCCAGTCAGGAAGCCATGCAAAGTACCGCAATCCCACAACTGGCGAGACAGTCATTATCCCCATTCATGGAAACCATGATCTTAGGGCGGGGCTTCAAAGGCAGTTGATGCGCGATCTCAACGTAACGGATGAGGATCTTTAGCGTTCCGCCGCTCGGTTACAAGGAGCGGCAAATGGCTTGGAACGGCAGCAAAGGAAAGAACACAGACGGCACTTCGGCGGCGAAGCGTCCAGCGAGCGGCACAAAGAAGAGCCCGTCGGTTATGCGCGGCGCATTTGCCGCGCTCGCCGTTGTCGCGCTTGCGGCGGGCGCGTGGTGGTGGCTGTCGCGTGGTGACGGCGGCGCGGTGAACGAGCCGAAGCAGCCAAGAAAGACGCAGAAGCCAAAGGAGACACGCAATCCTGCAGCGCCTAAACCAGAAGTCGCCAAAGAAGAAGAAAGAGCGCCGAAGGCTCCTGTTGTGACCAAGCCGGAGCCGCAGCGTTTTGGCAATTACGAGGTTGAGGTTGACGAAAACGGCGAAAGGTGGATATACCGCGACGGGAAGAGGCGCCACATAATGAGCGTAAAGCCAGGCACCTCGCGCCAGCTGTTCTTCAACCGCGCGGAGAACCAGCTTTCGGCGCTTCTGACAGTCAAGCCGGGGGAAATGATTGTCGGCTTTGACATCGACGACAGGCGTTTCGTCGACGATTTCCTCGCCTCGTTAAAGACGCCGATCGAGATAACGGACGATGACACGCCGGAAGAGCGCGCCGAGAAGGAGCTTGTCATCGGGGCGAAGACGCAGCTTCAGCGATACTACAAGGAAGGTCTGGACATCGCGGAGATCATGAAGCACGAATACAGGGAGATCGCCAAGCTGAACGCGCTGAAGACCGACCTGAATGCCGAGATCGACAAGATGCGGCGCGAAGGTGCGTCGCCAGAGGATATTCGGCTGCAAGTGGAGGCGTCCAACAAGATGCTGGAGCAATATGGAGTCGACCACAAGTTCAAGCTCCTTCGAGCCGAGAGGTTTGCGCTTGAGCAATAGTGGTTCACGGTAGTTTTACAATAGTCAACAAGGAGTAGCATATGCGGAAAGTTCTTTTTGCGATGGCAATGGTGTGTTCTTGCTCGGCGATTGCCGCCGATCTTGCGCCGACAAACAGCACTGACGGCGCGGCGCGTAGGATGCTGAAGCGTGAAGACGTCCTTCGCGCCACCGGCGGCAGGTTGCTGGAACCGAATTCCGGCAAGGGCGTGTTCGTCATCGCGAGCGCACAGGATAAAGTCGAGCTGAAGGACATACAGGCGCTTGCAAACATCATCCAGAGCGCCACGATGATAGAAATACATGTGGTCCAAAGCTCCGACGAAATGAGTGCGGCCACCCTAAGGAAGCTGAGCGCGCAAATGGGGGTGTCTGTTGTAGATGTGCCAGGCAAGCCGGGATTGATTGTTGCTCCGGAAGAGGGATGGGCTGTCGTGAATATCGCGCCCCTTGCAGCGGGACAGGACGGCAAACTCAACTTCGCAAGGCGGGTTCGCAAGGAAATATACCGCGCTTTCGGAATGGTGGCCGGTGGATGCGGCTCTTCGTATCAGGGGAACCTCCTTGATCCCATACGCACTCCGGATGATCTCGACATGTATCCTGAGAGCGACCTTCAGATGCCAATAGACATGCTTCAGAAGATGCCAAAGTTCTGCGATAAGTTCGGCGTGAGACCATGGCGGATGACAACTTACCGTCGTGCATGCCACGAGGGATGGGCGCCGGCTCCGACGAACGACTACCAGAAGGCGATCTGGGACAAGGTTCATGCCATGCCAACCGAGCCCATCAAGATTAAGCCTGAGGAAAAGGAGACGGAGAGGTGAGCTTCTACAGAAGGGGTCTGGCTTTCTGAATTGAGTTGATGAGAATGCGGCGGAGAGGGGCGAGTCCTTCACTTCCACGCTGGAGGGCGGTGGATGGTGTTGCCGTTTGCAAGCGTCACCGTTTCAGGCAGCTGGCATTTTGCCGGCAGATCGCGGGAGATGCTTTTGTAGTAAGATGTAAATCGGCGAAGTTCTTCGCACACATTCACATGTGGATTAAACACCAGCGTGCGCAAGCCCATCTCATGGCGAATGAAGCAAAGTGGCGCGGCAAAGTCCACATCGCCGCTGACGACTACAAAAGTGTCGGCAGACTTACGCATGACATCTGCCATCATCTCCGTGGCAAGATTGACATCGGAGCGCTTCTCGACTGTTCTGTAAACAATGCCATAGGAGGCTTTGTCGCAGCTTTTGCAAGGTTCTTTTGCGAAGGAGAGTTTTACCTGAAAGCGCTTGTAGAATCCCTCTATAATCTTGACCTTTGCGAGAGAGCCAAGGGCTTCAAGATATCGGTCTTGGTTGAATGCGGCATGAGGATCTGCCGGATTGTATCTTATTCTGGCAGTGAAATATTTGACGGCGACTATCTCATGCTCGTCCGGTCTTGGAAGAAGCGCAGTGGCAAATCGTTCAAGATCGAGCCATTGATAGGGAGTATCTTTCAGCAGCCCATGATGGAGATTGAATCCATCGACGTAGAAAATCGTCTTCTTCATCTGTGTTATTATGGTCTTCAAAGGCAAGGGCCGGACTTTCGTCCGGCCCCGCACCGCATTGCCGTAGCTCAGCGGGTGGTTAGCAACCCATCAAGGGGTTCGGTAGTATTGTACCAAATCCCCGCTGCGGCGTAAAGGGGTCGTCGAAAAAACTTAAAGAAAATCATTGCGATGAAATACACCTACGCATACAAGACGAGCGACGGGGCGCGGCACGAGGCGGCGATGGAGGCCGAGAGCCGCGAGGCCGTGTTTGCGGCGCTGCGGGCGAAGGGTGTACGGCCGATCAAGGTCGTTGCGGCCGACGGGTCTAAGGCAAACGGCGAGGTGCGGGGAATCCGGAAGCGCGTCGTGGCCGTTCTCGTGGTCCTCGCCGCGGCCGTGGTTGGCGGCGTTGCCTACTTCCAGGGAACGCGCACTGGCGCGGCGCTCGCGGCAAATCCCGCGGCGGTTTCGCCGCGACACCAGATCTATGGCGACCCTGCAATCATGGAGGGGCTTGAGCGCGGCGACTTCGCGGCGGTTTTGCCGCGTGTCGGCGACCAGATGCTCGCAGTCTTCGCGCAGCCGGGGAAGCTTATGTGCGCCAAGGGCGCGAACCCACGACTCTTGGATGCGGCGATGGAAGCGACGTTTGTGGGCTACGCGAAGGACGAGCTTTCCGCCGAGAGCGACATCTCGATTGACGCGGGCGAGGAGCGGGAGCTGAGGGAGCTGAAGCAGATCGTCAACGGCATCCGCGAGGAGATGCGATACTATCTCGCCAACGGCAATGGGACGCCTCGCTCGTTCTGGCGGCGGCTCAACGAGCGCACGGCGCAGGAGATGCAGATTTACGAGCGCACCCGCCGCGAGCTCGAGAACGAGACCTCGCCCGAGACTTGGGAATCGAAGAACGAAGCCCTCCGCCGCATCGGCCTGCGCACAATCGCCAATCCCAAAGAGCAGGAGTAGGGGGCAGCCGCTTCTTCACGAGCCCTAGCCGGCTTTTTGACAAAGCGAAAGGGAAAATGGTAAACTACACGGCGTAAGGGAAATAATTCGCAGGGTAACACAATGGGAATTCAAGCAGTCATATATCAAGACGAGAGCGGCGCTTACTGCGCCGAGGTTCCCGCTTTCCCCGGATGTCATTCGTGTGGTGACACATACGAAGAGGCGCTTGCCAACATCCGCGAGGCGGCGGAACTCTGGCTTGAATGTGTGAATGAAGAAGTCAAGGATGCTCCTGCGGGAGCGCGTCTTCAGCGAGTCGCATTGTGAAGCCCCTTACTGCACAGCAGATGATTGCTCTCCTTGAGGAGCGCGGGTGGTATGAAGACCGGCAAAAGGGAAGCCACAAAATCTTCAAGAACTGGAACGACCCGCTAAAGCACACGGTCGTGCCGTTCCACAAAGGCAAGGCGCTTCCTCCCGGTACGCAGAGGGCAATCATGCGGGACGCGGGCATAACGCCTGACGATCTTTGATTGCCGCATTGGCCTGCGCACAATCGCAAATCCCAAAGAGCAAGAGTAGGGCGATAAGCCTAAACATAGTGGAAAGTGCGCATTGATTCTCCGTGTAGAATTATGATATAATTCTGATATTCAAACTACGGGATGAGGTTGATATGTTCGCTACACAAATTAGACCAGTGACAGATTTGAGGAATCACTACTCGGAAGTTGAAAGCGACCTCGAACGTGGCCCGGTCGTTCTGACAAAGAACGGCTACGGGGCATCGGTTCTTGTCAGCATCGGGATGTATGACAAGTTGATGGCGCGGCAAGCTATTTACGAGTCAATCGCCAGATCCGAGTCGGAGATAGATGCTGGCGGCGGGCTTGATGCAAGGAAGGCGCTTTCTGAAATGAGGGCGACTCTGCATGTATAAGGTAGTCATATCGCCCTCTGCCAACGCGGACTTGTTCAACGCGCTCAAGTATATTGCATACGAGCTTGAGAACCCTTCGGCGGCCGAGAAACTGGCAGATGGGGTTGACAGATGTTATGCCGACCTTGAAGAAATGCCCGCAGCGCATGAACTCTGCCGTGACCCTGTGCTTCGGCGACTTGGATATCGCCGATATCCAATAGATAACTACATTGTCATATTTCGAGTCGTGGGAAGGGCCAAAGAAGTTCGCGTCGTGCATTTCTTCCATATGACGCAAGACTATCTTTTGGCGCTAAAGAACGAGCTTTGATTGCCGCATTGGCCTGCGCACAATCGTCAATCCCAAAGAGCAGGAGTAGGCGAAGTTTGGGTCAAGGTGGTATAATATGCCCCGATGAGACTTGATTACGCAAAAGGCGGACTGCAGTTTTTCTTTGTGACGCTCGCGAGCGCCGAGCGGCGGGCTGTTTTCTCTCGCCTTGTCTCGGAGAGTGGTCGCCCAGAGCTTTTAGACATAGGCGAGCTGGCGAGAGCCGCGCTGCGGGCGGTGCATCGCGTCTGGCCAGCGGTGACAGTTAGCGACTATGTGATAATGCCAGACCACCTTCATTTTCTGCTCATTGTCAACTACGACTACGACAAGTCAATTGGCCCGCTCTTTATCGCTCATCGCGTCGCTGACGCGGTTGAAATGGCCGTCGCCAGGCTTCATCTCGCCTGGCGAGAAAGAGGCGCTGCGCCGACTCAAGGCAGAGCCTCGCGCGCGCTTCGTGAAACTTTTGCCATATACCCTGCCGGCGCGCTACGACCCATCAGCCGAAGACAGCCGCGAAATCGCCGCTGGGCGACTGCTAATTCTCTCGTGCTTTCGCGACACCCCTGGAATTTCCTCGCTCGACATGAAGCACAATCGCGCCGCTGCGCATCGTTTTCGGCAGAACTGCCTCGCCATGAACGACATCGCGGCGCGGCTTTCTTGTCGCTTAATCACACCAACTGGCTGAGGAAAGTTCTGGCCGGAACAACAGATGGAGAGGTTTTCTTAAAACAGTCCTCGCCGTCGTATTCGGCATCCAGGACAACTTGAAATGCGTGTTGCGCGCCTGTCGCCTTCTGGAAAAATGCCAAATTGCCAGACAGTGCCTCGTCAGAATTCTTTACTTCGACAAGAAACCACGGTTTTTTGTCCCTTGTGACAAGAAAATCCACTTCTCGTTTCTTCCGATCACGCAGATAGAAAAGATCAAACTCGCCAAACCCTAAGTCTGTCCAGCACTCAACGGCCTTTAGCAGGTGGCAGGCGACGAAGGTTTCGGCTCGTTTGCCGGAATCAGAAATTCCCGACCAGTCGCGAAGATACCATTTTGGCGTCTTGCGTATTGAACTTTCAATGTTCTTGTAGTAGGGTTTCACCGTAAAGCCGTAATACATGGACTTCAAGATGGACACCCACTTCTTGACCGTGGGTTCGCTTGCCGTCACTTCGTGCGCGAGCGACGCCATGACAAGCTGCTCGCCAGTCCTGTTCGCAAGGATTGTTGCAAGTGCCTCTATCTGGTCGATTTCAACCGTCTTCGTCAAGTCGCGTATGTCCTGCGAGAAAAGCTGCTCCATTCTAAGCAAGCGCCATTTGCGGAGAAACCGAGTCTGCCTATTCGTGAACGGCTCTGGAAAGCCACCGAACTCAAGCAATGCATTCCACTCGGAATCGACGAGTTCACGCGGAGATCGAACGACCTTCCCTTCGTCCGGAATCGACGAGTCGAGAAGTTCTGCAACCGAAAAAGGGTGTATCCTGTAGGGGAAGTAGCGCCCCATCATACTGTCGCCACCACGTTTGTACACATCCATCTTTGCAGAACCCGTGGCAAACACCTTTACGCTTTTCTCGTATATGTCGAAGAATCCCTTAAGGAATGTTTTCCATTTCTGATAACGGTGGATCTCGTCAAAAACCAGTGTCTTGCCAGAATCACGCCCATCTTCAAGTACAAGCGAATCTCCGACCGCTCGCGCTCCCTTGAGGATAAGCAATCGTGTTTCCTTCTCCTCCCAGTTGAGATAGTCTGTCGCAAAACCTTTTGCAAGTGTGGTTTTCCCTACCTGCCGAGGGCCAGAAAGGAAAACCATCTGCCGATACATTCTCAAATGCTCACGAATGATGTTTTCGTAAAGTCTGGCTTTAATTTTCATACAGTCATTATAACATTTCCGGCATCAGCAAATCAAGAGCAATTCTAAACAATCATTTAGAATTGTTCTGAACAATTATAAATACTGATACTGATTTAGAATGGTTCGCCTACTCCAATCGACCTTTGCCTCATAGCAAGGACAAGCCAAACTTCGCCTACTCCTGCTCTTTGGGATTGGGGATTGTGCGGAGCGAGGCCCTATTCAAGCGGAAGGAGCTTGATGCCGAGGTTGCGGAGCTGGTCGTTGAGCGATTCCCAATAGGCGACGAGATCGTCGTCGGACTTCGTCTGCTTTGCCACCTCGAAGTCAGCCTTCGCCCGCTCGTAAATTGCGATTTCTGCGTCCTGGCGCTCGGTGAGGCGCCTGCCGTACTCGGCGATCGTCCCGCCCGCGGCGATATAGGCGCGGGCCTCGGCCTTCATGCCCTCGACCATCGACTTGATCTGCCGCGCTTCCATGCCGTCGTCGGGCGAAGCCGCAACCTTGCGCCCAAGCGCGGCGTTCAGCTCCTCGACGGTGGTGTTGCGCTGCCCCGCCTTTACCCCTGGGATCGCAAAGCTTGCGAAGAACCGCTCGCCCTCTTCAGGGAAAACCTCGCTCCAGCCGGTCAAAATGCCCTTGTCGACTACCGCCGTGTCGCCAATGACCTGCCGCCGCGTCTGCTCTGCCTCGAAAGACGGCACATCGCCGGGATCGGTCGAGCGAGCGCCGGCAAAATAGGCGGCAACTCCGACAACCACGGCGGCAATCAAAACAATCGAGGCAACGACGCGTCTCCTAATGCCCCTCACCTCGCCGTTCGCCTTGCTGCCGTCTGCAGCGACGACCTTGATCGGCCGTATGCCCCGCGCCCTCAACGCCTCGAAAACGGCGTCGCGGGAAGCGGCATCCATCGACTCCTCGTGCCGCTTCCCCTCGCTGTCCTTGTAGGCGTAGGTGTATTTCATAGCACAAGCTTCTACAGAAGGGTCAGACCCTTCTGTAGAAGTTACCGACCCTTCTTCGGATCAAACTCGATCTTCATCGGCGTCGCGGGCACGGCGTGAACCTTGTCCCAGATCGCCTTCTGCACGTCGTTCGTCGGCGCAGGCGCCCATCCCTGCTCGCAGGCCTTCTTGTACGTCGTCTCCTGCCACGGCATGACGCCTCGCTGCGGGAGCCCGGCCGAAATCGCGTATGCCACGTCTATGCCGTAGTTCTCCTCCTTGATCATATCGAGGTCTGACGGCTTCATGATGTCGTTGCGCATCACAATCGGGTCGCGTTGCATGAACGCGCCACCGCCGACGAGCGCAAAAGCGCGCAGGATCTCGACGCGGACGCGGTGCGCCAACGCCTCTGCCCCGCAGCCGTCGTCAAGCGCCGCGACATTTACCGTCGCCCATCCCGCCTCTGGAGCCACCAGCAGCGTCGTCCCGCCCTCGTCGTCCACGAGCGCGACCCCGACCGCGGCTCCCGCCTCCTTCATCGCCGCGCCCACATCGCGCGCCTTCGCCGCCTCTGCGGGCTTGTATTCCCAGATTGGATGTATGCGCTCCTCGATGACGTTGAACGCCTCCTTGAGCGCATCCTTCCCGACCCGCTTCTGCGCATCGAGGAACAGAACCTTGCCCTGCGCGCTTCCGGCCTTGCGCACCATGCCGCCATACCGCCTCATCATCATCTGCGCCTGCCTTGCGCGGCGCTGCTCCGGCGTGAGGTGCCGAGAGACAGTCGGCTTCGCCCCCTCTGCCGCTGGCGTCGGCTTGGCGTCCTCGGCGAATGCCGCCGACAGGAAAAGTGCTGCGAGAATCGCGATAGCTGGTGTTTTCATTACTTCCTCCGTTTTCGTTTAAGTTCGTTCACTTGCGCATATCCTGTCGCGCGAGGCGCCTCCGCAGCCGGATGCTCCGCTTCGAGAAGTCGGGTACCGTCTGCGCGGGCAGCCCCTTTGACTCGCGAATCTTGTTTGCCGCCCGGAAGAGGTCTTCGACATCCTCATCCGACACGTCAGGATTGTTCCTGACCTTAGCAAGCTCCTCCTCCAGCGTCTTCTCCACCTGGCCAAGTTCGTAGAGCACCTCTGCGTGCTGGGTGAGTATCTCGCTCGGCAGCTTGCCATCACGCTTCTGGATCTCCACCATCTGCTTCTTCGTGTCATAGACGAGTTCCTTCATCGCCTTCGTCTCCTCGTCATCATCGGGCAGTATCTCCGTCTTGTCGAGGATGGACGCGAGGAAGTCGCGGTTGAAGCTCTCGCCGAATTCCGGCGGCGACAGGATGAAGGTTCCCGGCTCCACGGAGACCAAGCTCGCGATCTGCCGCTCCGACGGATGCCTGAAGTAGTCGAAGCGACCCTTTATCTTGTAGTGCGTCTTCGGCGGGTTCTTGAGGAAGTAGACGTGGGTCTTGACGCCGGGCGGCATGTTCGTGCCGTATTTGTCCTCGAAGTACTTGATCTCGGCCAGGCGCTTTTCCTCCTTCGTGGGCGGCGTCGGCACGGCGTTGGTCGTGGCCGCGGGCGTCTCAACGTGCTGCGGCTGCTGCGGCTTCGCCTTGGGCTGCTCCGGCTCGTCTACCGCGTCGCCGTCGCCGCGCGACAGCCACCACCACGCGCCCGCCGCAAGCGCGACAACGGCGAGCGCGGCAAATGCGCCGCGCATGACCGACGGGCTCTTCTTTGCGCCGCCAGCTGGACGCTTCGCCGCCGAAGTGCCGTCTGTGTTCTTTCCTTTGCTGCCGTTCCAAGCCATTTGCCGCTCCTTGCTGTCGAGCGGCGGAAGGGAAATCAATAGCGCTGGGCGAATTCCCAAATGTCTTCAGGACCGATGTCGATCTCGTCGGGCCACACGAGAGTGCCGTAGCCGACAAACACCTGCCGGAAGAAATCCTTGTCGTTGAGTCGCTTCCAGTAGGGCTTGTCGAGATAGCGCGTACAGTCGAAAATGCCGCGCTCGCCGGTGTCGAACTCGACATCGACCTTGTAGCCGTCAAGCGGCTTTGCAGCGACAATATCGTGTATCGTCTCCATCTCTAATCTCAACGAAGCGGATCGATTTTGAAGAATTTGCCCTCGGTCATCAGCAATTCCCAATTCGCAAAGAGGTCTTCACGATGGATGCTGATCCACGCCCTCACCTTGGCTTCGTCGTCGCCATCCATTTCTCCTGCGAGGCGCTCGCCGGTAGCAATGTCAAAAGACGCCTGGCGACCGGCATGCCTGGCATGCAGATGCGGCTTCTTGTGACGCGCTCCCTCTTCGGGTCGCATCGTAATGAGAATACCATAGAAAAGCGACAGCGTAGCCATTGTGTCAATTTCCCTTACGCCGTGTAGTTTACCATTTTCCCTTTCGTTTTGTCAAAAAGCCCGCCCGCACACGCGGACGGGCTTTTCAGTCTCAAGTCGATCAGTCTTTTCAACCTTTCAACTTTTCAACCTTTCAACCGCTTGTGCGCTTACGCACGCTTGCGCTTCAGAGCAAGGCCAGCGACGCCGAGGAGGAGCAGAAGCCCGCTCGTCGGCTCAGGTGCCACCGTCCACTGCCCAGGAACAGCCGTATCAATCTTAAGCTCAGACAGCTTAGTGAAATCAGCATTTCCTGTAATATGATCAGAGGTGATAGTATACGCATCCTTCGTGCCGGTAATCACGATATCCCACGCGTAGTTCTTTACCGAGTCGTCGGTCGGCAGCGTGAAGAAGTCAGTGGTAATGTCCTGCGCAATCTTATTCGACGAATAGGTCGTAATGTTTCCAACAATTGCATCAGAAACGGTGACATCCGTGCCTACCGTCGCCGTCAGAATCATAGTGTAAGTCCAGGTGACCCCCTGGCTTGAACCTTCTGCCTTCATGCGGTCGGCATTCACCGTTCCAGGAGCATACACCCCGGGAACCGTCAGGTTAGCGACGGCTGGACCGTACGCCTGCGCACTTGACATCCACTTGAATGTCGCCGCCTGCGTAGCAACAGCCGCGCAAACAAGTGCCGCAGCAACAATTAGTTTCTTCATTTTTATTTTTCCTTATTTATGCCCTCCTTTGCTTAGTAGCGCAGGAGGGCGTTGTTTTTTCGCCCGCCACCCTTTGCGGCGGACAGAAATCCTTTTTTAGAGAGCCGCCGGGAAGTTGACGGAGAGCGAGTGCCCCGGGCTGAAGCTACCAAGGAAGCCAGAGCCAGCCGGAACATCGACATCTACCTTCAATTGGAGCGTGTCATCCTTGTCGTCCTCAATCAGACCCTGATAGTCAGCAGACGGATCATAGACCCACCAGCCAATAGCCCAACTGAACTGGTTGATATACTCGTCGGAGTCGTCATTGAAGTTATCAGCCATCCAGTCGCGCGAAATATAGGTGTAACGAGCAAGATTGGCAGACGAGTTCGGATCAAGGACGCGGAGATACTCAGAGCCAGGGTCGCAGTATTCGCCGTCATCAGCAGCAGAGCTAATCGACATCGCAAACAAAGTCGTATCGACAGGGAGGATATTGGCAATCATCGGCGCACGATTGCCCTCGGTGGTCACACCAGAACTTGCGAGGGGAACGGAGCCACTCGAAACAAGACGAAGCGAATGCCCCGGACTGAAACTACCGAGAAACGCCATACCAACATCGATTGTGATTGCCGCCTTAACTTTGAGTGTATCGTCGCCATCGTCTTCTACGAGTCCCTGATAGTCGGCAGACGGATCGTAGGCCCACCAGCCAATCGCCCAGCTGAACTGGTTGATATACTCGTCGGAGTCGTCGTTGAAGTTGTCGACCATCCACTCCCGCGAGATGTAGGTGTAGCGAGCGAGGTTAGCAGACGAGTTCGGGTCGAGGACGCGGAGATACTCAGAACCCGGATCGCAGTATTCGCCAGCGTCGCCAACGATCTGGCAGTCACGAAGGTCGTATGTCTCCGCACCAGAGATCGGCTGGAACATCGCGCCAATCACCGGCGCACGATTCTCTTCCGTCTCAACACCCTTATAGCCGACGATGTTCGCAGACTCAACCGCCGCGAACGCACCTACAGCGGCCATGGAAGCCGCAGCAGCAATCATTAGTTTCTTCATCTTTACCTACTTTCTCGGAACCCAGTCCGATGAGTTTGTTTTCCCGCTCGAGCTTCGCGCTTCGATGTTCAGTTCCCAGACTGACTCACTTCTACGCTCGTTCTAACGAGGCCTTGGAAAGCCGACCCGCACTTGCGAGTCTACAATCCTCCCAAAGACAGTGAAATTATACACTATTTCCCGTCAACCGCGCAAGGGGGTGTCAAGGGAGAATTTAAAAATTTTTTCACCCCCACCTTCCATCCTCCGCCTCCATTCCACCCTCGTTCCGCCCCAAAAACCGCAAAAACCCTTGATTTTACGGCCTATCGTGGGGTCTGTCCCCAATTTTTGTCCCCAATTTTTTGGGGAACGGGGAACGGGGAATGGGGAACATGGAAGCAGGGAAAAAATTTTTCGTCCACCCCAATCTCCCCTCGCTCGCGCCCTTCCCCACCCCCACGCGCGGCTAGGCAGGATTTGCCGGTCCTGTTAAAACCCGCGAATCACACCCTCGCTTTTAGACGCGGGATTTCGGCAGAGCCCAGTTTCGTGAATGCGAAACACTTCCAGCCAAGATCTTTCAGCGACGCTCCAACGAGATATAAGGTTTTGTCATCGATTACAAGAAACCTGTCATGGAAGTTCTTGCTGACGGTGATTGTCAGCCCACCATGCTGCGCGTTGAACTTGGCGGTGTCACTCGCCGAAATCTTGTTGCCCCGCCGAGACGTAACAATCTCAACCGTCACGCCCTTCGCCTTTTTCGCAAGAAGTTCAAGCGTCACGACATCCACCCAACTGTCAATAAGAAGAATCGACTTCTTCGCAGACAGGATGAACTTGGCGGCAAAGACATGTGCGTCGAATACCTGCCCGTCGTAGAAGACGCCGCGCACCGGCGGTTGCGACGTCTGAACGAAAAAATCGACCTTGTCCTTCAATTCAACAATATCCTGATCGTGCTTCGCAAGCCGTCGATCCATTTTGTCTTCCAGCTCGTTTAGCCGATGATTGAACGCATAACCGCGCAGCATGAATTCTTTCAGCACCTGCGTAGCCCATTGCCTGAACCTCACGCCCAGAACGGAATTGACCCTATAGCCTACAGATATAATTGCATCAAGATTATAACAGGTTACATTCCTTTTGACCTGCCGATCTCCCTCTTGCCGAACTAGGAAGAAATCCTTCCTAGTTGCCCCTTGGGTCAATTCTCCGCACGAATAGATGTTCTCAAGGTGAAGTCTTACGTTTCTCGTGGTGCATCCGAACAACTCCCCCATCTGGCTCTGCGTCAACCACACCGTCTCGTTTTCGAGACGCACATCAAGCCGAACAGTTTCGTTCGGCTGATAGACGACTATTTGATTCTCGCTCATAACCTATCCCTTTCCTGTTGTGCCGGCGCATTGCGCGACCGAACGCCGGTCGCAGGGTACAATACGCCTACGGCGCATTTTTGGAATAGGCGATGCCTCACCAAATGCCGACGACGCTTAGGCCGCGCATATTGCGCTCAAGCCCGCGGAGGAAGCCTCCTTCTCGCGTTCCAAATCGGCAGCCGCGGTTCCCGACGTCATCGCCCCCTCCCGGACCGTCCGCCCACCCTTCAGGCTTTTCGATCCGTTCTCAGCAGGACTAGGTCAGTTTCAACCCACGGCTTTCAAGGCTCCCGTTCGTACCTCCGTCGCCACGGAGTTCAATCCCGGAGAGCACATACATGATACCATAAAACAGAGTTAGCCGTCTACCCGAAAACTGCGATAAAAGGCATGCTTGCCGCCCCCAAAACCCCGCAAATCCTTGATTTTATTGACTATCGTGGGGTCTGTCCCCAATCCTATCGGGTAACGAGAACCGGGGA
>Ga0256407_10006247_pt1 | contig 18529 bp, 17 predicted proteins | sample RumenRJG_04DNA_FD_193489 | JGI IMG/M metagenome (GOLD analysis project Ga0256407, IMG submission 193489) | Bovine rumen microbial communities from Lethbridge, Alberta, Canada - RJG_04 | ecosystem: Host-associated > Mammals > Digestive system > Stomach > Rumen | place: Canada: Alberta...
TATGCTGCTTTCAAACTACGAATTTTGGTACAGTAATTACGATAACAAACGATTAAAATTTGATTAAAAAAGGAAAATATATGAATAAAAATTACAGAATATTTGTTGTTTTTGCATTTGCAATCATCATTGCTTTAGCAATTGATTTATACAGAGCGGCAAATTTTAATTCGGATAAAGTAAAACAAAGTAGCAATCAAAATCAAATTGAACAGAAACAGGAAGAAACACAAGTTCAAAATGAAGTTAAAGAACCTGAAAAGGTTGAGGAAACTAATTCTGATGAAAAAATAGATATAAAACTCAATCCTATGATGGAATTTAGCGGAATGAAAGTTTCTGAGGTACTTTCTTTGAGAAAAGAAGCAGTAAAAAATTCGAAGATTTTTTCTTACATGACAGATTACAAACCAAATTCCGATGTATTTCAGATAGAAGACGGATATCCGTGGATTGGTGCTTATCAACTTGCTTGTTACGGAGCGGATCAACCGAATATAGGAAAAGGACCGTCAAGGGAAAGTATAGGAATATTAAATCCTGAATTAATGTATTTCCCTGAAATTATGGAATACAAGTTTTCTAAATACAGATTACCTTGTTCACCGTCAGATTATTTAATACCTCATAAAGTTATTTATAACAAAAAAACAAATACGATAACAATATATATTAGTGCAGAAAATATGTACCAAAAATTGCGTGGTAAAGTGTATGTTATTTTAAAAAGTTCAAATGCTCGAGATTTAGGTTATAATCATGCTTTTGCAATAATAGATAATAAAAGTAATGTGAAATTTGAAAAAGAAGCTAATATTTCAACTCAGATTATTGATACAAAAGGTTATTATCATAGGGGATTTTCCTGCGGACTTCCGGAAGGTTGTAACAATTATTCTCCTTATGATTCTGAGGTTGATTTTGATATAATAAAACTTCCGGTGATAATTGATATCAAACTTTGGAAAAAATATCCGAATTCAAAATCAGACAATGCTGATTTGAATTATCGAATGGTCTTTCAATAGATTAAAATACTATTTTTGGCAGAAGGTGTTGTAATAATAATTTCCTTCGTTTTCAAAATCGATATCAGCCCAGGAAGTACCGCTTGAATCGCTGGAAATAATATTATTATTTTTGTCGAAAATTTTTGAATAAATAGTTCTGAATTGTTTATTATTGCAGTCAATTTGGACTTTTTTGACGGTATAATTAACGGTTTTATCCTGAACGGTGTCGTCTGCATTAAAGTTAGGATATTTTATTAGTAGAGTAACTGAACCATCATGGCTTTTTACGACAGAGTTTCTATCGTAATAGTTCCCTGCAGATGTCGTAATCCAGTCAGTTGCACCTGCTGTTAAGGTTAAAACAAATAATGCGGATAAAGTTGAGATAAGTTTTTTCATAAAAAATCCTTTAAGTTAATAACATTGATTATTTAATATGATTTATAATTTTATAATAAAATTTATAATTTGTTAATATCCTTCTTGTGTCATAATAGATAAAAAAAGAGGAATAAAATGAGATTAGATAAATTTTTAAAAGTTTCAAGGTTGATAAAGAGAAGAACGGTTGCAAACGATGTTTCTGAGCAGGGTAGGGTATTGTTGAACGGAAATCCTGCAAAGCCTGCAAAACAGGTTAAAGTAGGTGATGAGATAACTATATTATATTCAAGCGGGGAATTTGTTGTAAGGATAGTAAATGTACCTGAGGGAAATGTTTCCGTACAACAGGCATCGGAGTTATATGAGATAATAAAGCAGCCTTAATTATCCGAGGAACTGTCAAGCAGAATGACAGATTATTTTTATACAAATCGTTGTAAAAATCTTGTTACCTACTTTAAAAAATAGAAAAATGGCTTTATAATAAATATATGAAACAAAATTCCGAATTAGAACGGATAGGGGATATATTAAAGACGATAACTTTCAAATTTGACGAAGATGTTGAGTCTAAGCGTACATCGTTGATGTCTAAATGGAGCGAGGTTGTCGGAGAGAAACTTTCCCAATACTCAAAACCTTTAAGAATAGATGATTTAGGAGTAATGCAGGTTTCCTGTAAAAATTCGGTGGTTTCAAACGAGTTATTCAATCAAAGAATAGAAATCAACAAAAAGCTGAAAATTCATGCAAAAGCGCTTGAAGTTGAATTCAAATACATAAAGTTGACGAAATAGAGGAAATATGATGATAAGAACGGTAAAACGAGCATTTACATTGGCGGAAGCAATGATAACCATTACTATTGTAAGTTTGGTAATGGCGGCAACAATGCCGATTATTATTAAATCACAAAATGCACCGTCGGAAGCACCGTGGAAATATGTAACTTTGGGTGATTTATCTCAAAACGCAGCGGTTTATACTGTTCTTGGCGGTTCTGCCGTGTCGGTATTCGGGGATAAGAGAGTTCCGATTGATACAAACGTAACGACAAATAAATCTCAGGTATTTGCATCAAAAATGAACCCGAAACTCTCTATTGTTGCAAGAAACCACAGTTATAATCCTCTTATTTCAAGACACCTTATTGATTTTTACGAAAAGCACGCAACTGATGCGGATACTTATTACAACATAGGTAAAATATCCTTTGATGATTACTATAACCTCGCAATGGGTAAAAACGCCCTCGATAACATTCAATCCACATCATCTCTATCATTCACCAATTTTTCTAATAATACTTTATGGTCAACTTATAGTGGTACTCCTGTGGCTGCCTTAAATACTGCTGTCGGGCAGTATGCAATGGGTGGAGATGCTAAATATCTCGCTTATTCTACAGAAGCCCCGACAAGAAATATGTCCGGCTATGGAAATACCGCATTAGGAGCATTTGCTCTTAGAAGAAATACAAATGGTATTCATAATGTTGCAATAGGTCTTCATGCTCTTGAATCTTTTACCGATACTAATCCGGGTCAAGGCAATTATAATACGGCTATTGGAACAGATTCATTAAGGCTCAATAATAAAGGTTCACAAAATACTGCTGTTGGAGCTAATTCATTAACAAGTAATACAGGTACAGGTGGTGATTGTAATACTGCTATTGGAGTTAGTGCTTTATCTGCGAATACAATAGGTGCTAACAATACCGCATTAGGTCATAATGCAGGAGCTTCAAATACCACAGACAGTTATAAATTATTTATCTCCGCAAACAGGAATTATACGAGTTCAAATTCTCTGATATACGGTGATGACGGTACTAACGGAGGTAACGGTACAAGAAGTATTCTTTTTAATGCAAGCTCAACTTCATTTGAATACGGAAACTGGTATGCCGTATATGCAGGCGCTATGAACTTTAATAACCACTTGGTTAACTACTCCGAAATGGTTTCATACGTTACCAGTATTGTTAATGTTTATCATAGTGCTCATAATTCGGACTTTTTGAACGGAAACCTTTTAGCATATTCCGATAGCAGGCTCAAAAATATCTTAAGTGACAATACCGCAGGATTAAAAGAAATTCTCCAATTAAACGTCAAAAACTACACTATGAAAAAAGATAAAAATAAAGAAATAATGGTTGGTGTTATCGCTCAAGACCTTCAAAAAGTATTCCCTAATAGCGTATTTGAAGGACGTGACGGGTATTTGAGAATAAAACGTGACGAAATTTTCTATGCCTGCATAAACGCAATTAAAGAACTTCACGCAATGATTCAGGACGTTATCGCAAAAATTGCGGGACTTGATGAAAAAATAAGAATCCTTGAGGACAGAAATAAAATTAATGAAGAAAAAATAATTGCACTCGAAAAACAAAATAAATTGTTTGAAGAAAGATTATCTGCCCTCGAAAAAGATACAATAAAAGCTAAAGCGGAAAAGAAACAAAAATTACTCGAACAAACCGAAAAAGTTGAAAAATCTGAAAAGACAGAAAAAATAACTAATCCTATAACAGAAGAAACAAAATAACTGTCATTCTGAGGGCTTCGCCTGAAGAATCCAGCAAATGAATTGATTTTATTAGTAAATGAAAGGTTGGATTGCCACGAGGCTAAAGCCTCTCACAATGACAGTCTAACCTTTCGGGTATAACACTTTACGCATTGTTCTTATCTGCTACCGACGTCACCAAACAGGTAATATCAAAAATATCATTCGCCTGTAAAACCTTTATTATTTCCCTTAGAGTCGTTCCTGTTGTTGTAATATCGTCAATAATCAGTACAGGTTCTCTTATTTCCATGTTTATCAAAGAAAACGCACCTTTTAAATTTTCTTCTCTCTCAGAAACCGAAAGTTTATATTGCGGAATTGTTTCTCTGTTTCTGATGAGTGATTTATTATCAAATTCGTACCCGGAAAGCTCACAAAACTTTTTTCCGACCAAATCCATGTGATTGTACTTTCTCTTTCTTCCTTTTGAAAAAAACATGGGAACAGGAATTACGGTATAATTTTTGTCGGAAATTTCAAGATTTTTCCAATAATCAAACATCAATTTTGCTTGATAATCGGCAAGTTCGATTTTGTTATGAAATTTTACCGCCCTGATAAGTTTTTTAACAATTCCGTCATAATAAGATACCGCATAAACAGGAGAATTGTTTATTTGTTTTCGTTCTTCAAAAGGCAGTATTTTTACGGAATTATAACATTTTGAACAAAAAATTTTGTCTTCTTTTGAATTTGAACAAAAGTAACAACTTTTACTATAAATAAAATCGACTAGTTTTTTTAATATTTTTATCATAATATAATGTTACTATAAATAATTTGGAGAATATTATAAGTGAATATTATTATAATGCTTTTATTAATAAGTTTCCTGATAATGATTCATGAATTGGGACACTTTCTTGCAGCCAAGTTCTTTAAAATTAAAGTAAATAAATTCGGTTTCGGTCTTCCTGTAGGTCCTACTCTTTACAGAAAAAAGATAGGTGATACCGAATTTTTGGTTCATGCCCTTCTTTTAGGCGGATATGTTGCTTTCCCCGATGATGACAGAAACTCTGAACTTGACAAAGATTCTCCGGAAAGATTTTTAAATAAACCGATTTATCAAAGAATGATTGTCGTAATTGCAGGTGTTTTTGCAAACTTTATAGCTGCTTTCTTAATCGTTCTTTTAACTGCAGGTATTTGGCATAAACTTCCGACAGGTTCGTTCCAAACTACTATTGAAGAAGTTTTGCCTACTGCAACTGAATCCGTTAAAGCTGCAAACTTCCAAAAAGGCGATATTTTAGTTTCAATAAACGGAACTTCAACTTCTCTTCCTATGGTTTTAACAAAATATTTGCAAAATAGCAGACCTTTTGACGGTTTTACGGATAAAAAACTTGCTGAATTTAAGTTATACGAACTTAAAAAACTTAATCCAGATATTGACCCTTTGAAGTTACTTTCTAAAGGAACAGTTGTCAATATCCCTGATTTCCTTGATGAAAGCCCTATTTTCCTGTCTTACGACCAAATAATAGGTTTAGATACATATAAATCAGATGATATAGAATTAACATATACTCAAAAGGCAGTAAGAGATCAAATATACGGTAAAAAGAAATACACAATCCGTATTCCTATGACTCTTGAAGATTTATCATGGGCAATTGCCGATACAAAAAAACCTGTTGAAATAATCATCAACAGAAATGGCGAAGAAATAAAAATGCCGCCTATTTATCCTGATAACAACGGTATGATGGGTATTAAAAAAGAAGTTACCGAAATTATGTACCCCTGTAACAAATTTTCTGATTGTATGAAATATTCTTGGTCATACATTAAAACAAATTCTGACTTGATGTTATACGGTCTTGGAAAATTGTTTACAGGCAAAGTTCCGATGGAAGAAATGCACGGTATTGTTGCAATTACAAAAATAGGCTCTGATATTATCGAATACCAAGGATTGTTCAAAGGCTTGCTTTTGACAGCAATCATAAGTTTAAACCTTGCATACTTGAACTTATTGCCTATTCCCGCATTAGACGGCGGACACCTCTTGTTCCTCATCATTGAAAAAATTCAAGGAAAACCCGTCGATGAAAAACTTGCGGAAAGTATAGCAAACATATTCTTCTATCTGTTGATTTTGTTTATGTTCTATATAATCTTCAACGATATTGTTGCCTTGATTACAAACAAGATTTAAAGAGGATTTATGTCTTTTAAGTCAGGTTTTGTCGCAATAATAGGTCGTCCGAATGTCGGGAAAAGCACTCTTTTGAACCAAATTATCGGGCAAAAAATCGTTATTGCAACCGATAAACCTCAAACTACAAGAAGAAGAATTAAAGGTATTCATACTACCGAAAAGGGACAAATTATTTTTATCGATACCCCCGGAATTTATAAACCGTGGGATAAATTCGGAGAATTGCTTTTTGATGAAGCAAAATTTGCCGTTCCCGATTCAGACTTAATTTTATTCGTTGTAGATGCCTCTGAACCCGCAGGAAAAGGGGATAAATGGATTGCAAAAAATATTCTTGATACAAATATTCCCGTTATAATCGTTTGCAACAAAGTGGATTCAATTAAGAATACCGAAAAACGAGATGAAAACATTTTATCTTACAAAACTCTTTTTAAAAAAAATTATCCGACAGTTAAAATTTCGGCAAAAACAGGTAGAAATATTGATACTCTCGAAGAAAACATACTAAAAAAACTTCCTGAGGGTGAACCTGTATATGATGCCGATGATTTAACAGACGAAAGTATGCGAAAAATTGCATCTGAAATAGTTCGTGAAAAAATACTTCAATCTACAAGAGATGAAATTCCGCATAGTGTTGCTGTTTTGATAGAAGGTTATAAAGAAGAAGAAAATATCGACAGAATTTCCGCCACAATCGTTGTTGAACACGATAGCCAAAAATTAATTTTAATCGGGAAAAAAGGTCAGATGATTAAAAAAATCGGTACGGAAGCACGACTTGAACTTGAGAAAATTGCAGACAAAAAGATATTCCTTGAATTAAACGTAAAAGTTATAAAAAATTGGAGAAAAAAGCATAAAAACGTTGAAAGTATGCTTTAAATTTCATCTCCTCTGAATTTTATATCGTAATGTTCTTTTTTGTTTATTTCTTTTAAGAGTATAACGGCTCTGTCTATGGGGTCATATATTAAATTTCTTTTTTGGGTTTCTTCAACCGTAAATTTTAAGAAATCATATAAAGATTTTGGAATATTATCTTTGTTTTCCCCGTACCAGAAGAGTTCTATATCAAAAGTGACGTAAGAAATACCGACATCTTTACATTTGTCTAAAAATTTAATAACTTCTTCTTTAATGTCGTTGATAGTCGGAATTATTATATATTTTGCCTTCACAAGATGTGGCTTGCTTTGAACTTCGGCATAAGTTTTCAAATTGTCCCAAACGAAATTATAGCAGTCAACACCTCTTATCCATCTGAACATTTCAGATGTTCCCGCATCAACGGAAGTCAAAATGTTAACGTTTCCTCTTTTAACACCTTCTTTGATTAAATCGGAATATTTTATTGCGTTGGTCAAAATTCTTATGGGTTCAAAATCTAAATCTAAAAAGAGTTTTAATAAATCGTGAAAATCACCTGCAATAGTGGGTTCTCCTCCTGCAATTGAAATATGTCCGCCTTTTCTCAAATAACCGTTATCTGCAAGTTGTTTAATAACAGGATAAGCATCATATTTATGAGGTGCTTTTTTACCTATCGTAAACGGACAATATACACATTTGCAATTACAAGCATTTCCGTGATTAAAGTTAATCGTATCTATGTAATCTTCATCATCGTATTCTTTTTCTTCAAGATATATACAATCTTTGCATTCGGGAATAATATCTCCTGATTTCATTTTTTCTCTGTAATATCTTTTTAGAGCAAAATATCTGTCAAGATTTAACAATTCGCCGTTGTAGTTACTGATTAATTCTTTTAATTTATAACTTTCTGATGTATGTCTGCAGCAAAGATTAATTGCATTTGCATCAAAATCCAAACCGTGTTCAATTAAACTGCAACTTTTATATTTCATTTATCTTCCTTTTCTCTTTGCAACAGCATCTATCAAACCTTTAAACAAAGGGTGAGGTCTTTCAGGTCTTGATTTGAATTCCGGGTGAAATTGGCACGCTACAAACCAATCGTTTTGTGGTATTTCTACCATTTCACAAAGCATTCCGTCAGGAGAAACTCCCGAAAATACAAGACCTTTTTCTTCTATTTTTTGCTTATATTCGTTATTAACTTCGTATCTGTGACGATGACGTTCGAATATAACTTCTTCGCCGTAAACACCGTAAGCTTTGGTTCCTTTTTTTACACGGCATTCAAACTTTCCTAAACGCATTGTCGCACCGTAACCGCTTATGTGTTTTTGTTCCGTCATAAGGTCGATAACGGGATAAGGCGTTCCTTCGTTGAATTCCGTACTGTTTGCGTTTTCAAAACCCGCAACATTTCTTGCAAATTCTATAACGGCACATTGCATTCCGAGGCATAATCCCAAAAACGGTAAATTGTTTTCTCTTGCATATCTTATGACATTTAATTTACCTTCAATACCTCTGACTCCGAATCCCCCCGGAACAACGAGTGCATCTGCATCTTGTAGTTCTTCTTTTGCTTTTGATAAATCGGTACATTTATCTGATGCAATCCATTTAATTTCTATATTTGCATTATGTTCATATCCTGCGTGTTTTAAACTTTCAACAACCGATATATAAGCGTCCGAAAGTTCTGTATATTTTCCTGCAATCGCCACTTTAAAAGTTTTTTGAGGATTTTTTATTCTTTCATTGAGCATTATCCAATCTTTTAAATCGGGGTCACGGTTATCCGCAACATTCAATCTGTTAAGGACTACTCCCGCAAGATTTTGTTCTTCCAAAGCAAGAGGAACTTCGTAAATGCTGCTCATATCACGGCATTCAATAACCGCATCTTTTGAAACGGAACAAAACAGAGCCAATTTTTCAAGTTCTTTTTTAGGAATTGAATGCGAAGTTCTGCAAACAAGAACTTCGGGTTGAATACCGTAACTTCTCAAGGTTGCAACACTGTGTTGAGAAGGTTTTGTTTTTATTTCTCCCGATGTCGGTAAATACGGCAAAAGTGTAACATGAATTGAAAGCGAATTTCCAAAACCGACTTCAGAACGGAATTGTCTGATTGCTTCAATAAACGGCAAACTTTCAATGTCACCTATTGTTCCGCCGATTTCAGTAATAAGAAAATCGGGGTTAAATTGTTTTGAAGCCTGTAAAAGTCTTGATTTTATTTCATTTGTAATGTGGGGAACAACCTGAACTGTTGCTCCGAGATAATCACCTTTTCTTTCTTTTTGAATAACGGTTTGATAAATGCTTCCAGAAGTTACGTTGTTTATGTGACCGAGATTTGTGTCGGTAAATCTTTCGTAATGTCCTAAATCCAAGTCGGTTTCCGCACCGTCATCGGTTACAAAAACTTCTCCGTGTTGAAAAGGGCTCATAGTACCGGGGTCAACATTTATATAAGGGTCAAATTTTTGAATAACAACCGAAAAACCTCTTGCTTTAAGAAGTTTTCCGAGACTTGCCGCTACAATTCCTTTTCCGAGTGAAGATACAACACCGCCTGTTATAAATATATATTTAGTCATAACCGTTCTTTCCGAAATTTTATTTATTTACTGATTTTTGGTACTCTGAAAAAGCCGTTTTCCTTACAAGGTGCGTTTGCCATCAATTCTTCTTTCGTCTGTTCGTATTTTACAACGTCATCTCTCATAACGTTTACAACTGGAATAGGGTGAGGCATAGGTTCAACACCTGTTGTATCAACTTCATTCATTTGTTCAACGTACTTTAAAATTTCGCCTAATTGTTTTGAATATTTTTCGGTTTCTTCTTCCGAAAGTTCCAATCTTGCCAATTTTGCAACGTGTTTTACATCTTCATTTGTTATCATAATTTTTCTCCAATTGCTTTGATTTTAGCATGATAACTAACTTTTTGCACCAAATTATTAAAATTAATCACAATTATAATTTCTGTTTTGAAATTTATAATTTTCTTTTGTTTTATTGTATTCTTCCGTAAATAATCTTGAATTTTTCAATAAATCAGGCGAGGTTTCGGGCATGGTTCGTTTTTGAACGGAATAAAAAGCGTTATCGTAAAATTCGTGGTTTAAACCGATTTTTTCTGCCGTATAAATCATATAATCAATCAGCATACAAACTTGAGGAACATCATATTTGTTAGATGAAGCAAAACCGCCCTCAACTTCAATAACAATATTGTTGATTTTGCTTTCAATACACTTTTTAAACCATTCGTTAACCTCATAAATAGTGTCGTTTATTCCGGGAATAATTATGTATTTTACTTTTACTTTGTCGGGTGATTTTTGCGCAAGTGCGTAATTTTTAATATTTGCCCAAACTTTGTCAAAACAATTTACTCTTTTGATTTTTTGATAAGTTTTTGATGTTCCGCTGTCGGGTGATATTACAATGGTTACAAGGTCTTTTGATAATGCGGATTTAACCGCTTCGGAAAATTTTATTCCCGAAGAATGTATTCTGATTTTAGATTTTTGGTTAATAAATAAATTCAATAAATCTTCAAATTCGGGTAAAATAGTAGGTTCTCCGCCCTGAAAAGTAATTTCTCCGCTATTCTTAAAATAATTTTCATCAATTAAATTTTTTATCAAAGGTAACACATTAAAATATTTATCTCCGCCGTTGTATTCGTCACAGCAATAGATACATTTTGAATTACAAATATTCCAATGATTGAAATTTATGTATGAAATGTAATCATCATTATCATATTCTTCGTCATTTAGAGCCAAACAACCCTTACAATCGCTTTCATTTTGGGTTTTGATATTTTTTAATTGTTTTTTCCTTAAAAAAAGTTCTTTCCAATCAACAAGATTATCCGTAATATCAATAATATAGGGTCTTCCCTTATCTTCCCCTCTCATAAGACAGCAATCGTGAACAGATGTCTTTTCTATTGATATTCCGTGTGATAATAAATGACAATCCATTAATTATCCTTTTCCAATATTTTTTTTACTCTTTGCTTGATTTTATAAGCAATACTTCCTTCAACAATTTTTCTAAGTTCAGGATAATTCCAACTCAATTCGGTCATTTCTTCTTCGCTCATCGGAGTGGAACGAAGTGATTCAACCATTTTGTTGTAGTAATCCTTCTTATATTGAGGTTTTATCATTGAATAGTAGTACAAAATATTGTGTACTTTGTATTTCAGAAAATCAAAATGGAACTGTTCCCAATTTCCCGTTTCTTTAAGAATATTTTCTACGATATCATATATTTTTATATGGTCAAACATTCTCGTATCGTTATCCGAAAGTATTGAGCCTTTTCTTGAATGTCTGTAAACATAAAGTTTTTCACGAATAAAGTAAATTCTTTTTGCAGTAAATAAAGATTTAAAAATAACCTTATGGTCTTCAAAATCCAAACCTTCCGCAAAATCTATGTTGTTTTCATCAAAAAGTTTTTTTGTATAAAGTTTGTTCCAAACACACATAGGATATGAAAAAGGTGAAATATCGTCTTTACTGAATATTCTGTTATCCAAAAAATCAGGGAAATTAGAATTTTGAAAGTATAAAAAGCCTTCGTGTTTTTGAGTTTCATCATTAAAAACATCAGGCGTAAACATAACGATATCAAGGTTTTTCTCTTTCAATATCGAATACAGTCTTTCATACATATTCGGCAAAATCCAATCGTCGGGGTCAACAAAACCTATACATTCTCCCGTTGCAAGTTTTAAACCGTCGTTTCTTGCAGCGCCTGTGCCGCCGTTTTTTTTGTGTATAACTTTTATTCTTGAATCTTTTTCTTTGTATTCATCAAGAATTTTTCCGCTTTCGTCTGTTGAACCGTCGTCAACACAAATGATTTCTATATTTTTTAGTGTCTGGTTGATAATACTGTCTAAAGACTGCCTTAAATACGGTGCAACATTATATACGGGAAGTATTATTGAAACGATGGGTTTTTCCATATTGTTTTCCTCTATTTCATTTTTTTTTTAAAGAATTTATTTTTTCTAAATTCTTCTGCTGAAAATTAAATTGTTCTTTTAACATATTACTGTACATTTTGCGTTGTTCTTCAATTTCTGCTTTATATTGAGCAATTAATTTTTCCTTTTCTTGTTCAAATTCTTTGCGATACTTTTCTTTCAATTTTTCTTTTTCTTTTGCTAAATCACATAGGTTTTCTATTTTTTCTTTTTGCGGTTGTATTTTTTTGTACTTTTTATATCCTGCATAATTTAATTCATTATTAAGATAATGTTTAATAGGATTTTTAAAATTGTTGATAATGTTTTCTTTGTTTAAAAAATATTTTATGGATTCATTATAATCTTTTTCTAATATTTCATAAAAATAAGGATAATAATAATTGTATAATGAATATTCGTTAACATCTGACATATCAATACTTTTGAATAATTTTTTCATCATGAAAAAATATTCTTTTTGATATTTACTGTCGATTAATAAAAATCTGTAAAATAAATCGTGAATTGCCCAATTAACAAGTCTATTTTTTATTTTAGGATAATATTTTTGCTTTTTAAAAATTTCCAAGGTTTTTTCAACCATATCAACTCTATCTAAGACCTTTGCGCCTCTTTTGGTCATTGTAGAATTTTCTGTATCTGTTCGATAAAAATACAAAGGTTCCCTTATTATTCCGATTTTTTCAGCTTGAGTGTAAACTTCAAATGAAAATGGTAAATCTTCGTATATATATCCGTCGGAAAAACTTACGTCAATATTTTTGATGAAAGATGTTTTATATATTTTATTCCATATAGTAACACTTATTTTTTCTATAAAATCAACGGTATCTTCGGGGGAAAATGTTCCGTCGCTGAAAATCGGTGGAAAACAATTTAATGAATAATAATCCTTTTCTTTTTTTGATGATTTTTCTTCGTCATCAAAAACTTTAGCCTCGCACATTTCAATATCGGCATTTTCTTTTTTTGCTTTTTTATAGAGTTTTTCAAACATAGTTTTGTCGACAAAATCATCTGCATCAACAAATCCGATATATTCTCCCGTTACTTTTTGTAATCCGATATTTCTTGCGTGTGCTTGACCACAGCATTTTTTTAAGGAAATAACTTTTATTCCGAATTTTTTATATTTTGCCAAAATTTTAGAGGAATTATCTTCCGAGCCGTCGTCAATACAGATAATTTCTATATTATTAAGAGTTTGAGCTAATATAGAATCAAGACAATTTTCAATATACCTGTCAACATTATGAACGGGTATTATTACGCTTATATATGGCTTTATTTTCTTTTTACCGCTTTTTTGTTCTGATACCTTTTTAGGCAATTTATTTTTCTTTCTTGTACTTTTCTATTTCTGTGTTTAATCTTTTTTTGTACTCTTCTTCAAGTATTTCTTTTTGTTTTTGCAGGTTTTTTTCATTATCTTCCCACATCTTTTTTATAACACCTTCGTAATACAACTGCGTTTGATAGTTACTGTTTTTCATTGCACTTTTCAGTTCGTGTTCGGTCTTTTTTGCCCTGACGTAAGTATCTGTAAGGGATTTATTCATTTCTTCGTAACTCATTTTCAAAATATTTGAAAATTCTTTATAGCAATACGCTTTTGATAAGTCTTCAATATCTATGCCTTTTAAATCAAGACATCTGAACATTTTTTGCATTAAGAAGAAAAATTCTTTCCTGTATCTTGGTTCAACCAATGTATATCTGTGAAATAAGTCATCAATAATCCAAGAGGTTAATTGAAGTTTTATTTCGTCAAAGTATTCCAATTGCCTAAATTTTTCATATGTTAATTCAATCATTGGAATTCTGTCTAAAATTTTATCACCGATATCGGACATGGTAGAGCCTAAACGATTTACTCTGTAAAAGTATCCCAAATCTCTTATCAAACTTATCCTTTTTGCTTTAAACCAAATATCATAGAAGAAAGGCATATCTTCATATATAAAATATTCGGGAAATCTTATGTTATTTTCGTTTAAAAAATCTCTTCTGTACAATTTGTTCCAAAGAGCAATATTGATTTTTCCAATCAAAAGCTCTTTTGTATCTTCATGGGTAAAAACCCTGTTATCAAAAGATGAGGGAATCATATATAAATTGTAATACTCATCGGCATAATCGTAAGTTTGGAGAATTTCGTTAAAAAGAGCAGCGGTGCAGCAGGTAACATCGGTATTGTTTTTTTCTGCTTCTTCATATAATTTTTCAAACATATTTTCGACAATCCAATCGTCACCATCAACAAACCCAATGTATTTACCTTGAGCTGCATCAATGCCTCTGTTTCTTGCGTATGCTTGTCCGTACGTTTTGTCTAAAGAAATAATTTTAATTCTTGAATCTTTTTTTGCATATTCTTTTGCTGCCGTAAGAGAAAAATCTTTTGAGCCGTCATCAATACAAATCAATTCAATTTCTTTAAGAGTTTGCCTCAAAACGCTTTCAACAGATTGTCTTAAATATAATTCGACATCACAAAGAGGCATAATGATAGAAACTTTAACAGAATTAGATTGAACCGACTTTTTTTTCTTCATTTTACGGAATCTTCCCAATCTTCCAATTCACTATATTTGAAAGAGAAATCGAATTTTATTTTTAGCCAGTATATTGCAATATACATTCTGTCTTTGTCATACCACCAATCAAAAATTTTAGGACGTTTTTTTACACAAAAATGGAATTTTTTATATTTAAATGTATAAACTTTAGGATTCATATACAAAATTTCCATAATTTTATGTTTAATTTTTTCTATTAAAAATTCTCTTTGATATGAGTTAAAAGAATTATCTTTTACAAGTTTTATATTTCTGTATGTATAAGGATATCTTTCTTTAAATAATTCCGGCTGAAGGGTTTCGTCATCAATACCCAGCCAAAATTCTCTCCATTTTTTATAATACATTTTTTTGTATTTGTTTTTGATAACCTGATAACGGTATCTCATATCTTTGAATTTTTTTCTGAGAAAATACATCTTAATTTCGTCAAAATAAGGTGTTTTTCTCATATTATCAAGCATTTTTGAAACAACGTAAAAAATATCGGTAAAATTTTTGTCACCTTTGCAAACAATTGAATTTGCACGGTTCACACGATAATAATAAAGAAAATCTCTTACAATAGTAATGCGTTCCATGTCGAAAAATATATCCGTGAAGAACGGTCCGTCTTCAAAAATGTATCCGTCAGGAAATCTTGCATTTTTTTCTTCAAGATAACTTCTAAGATATAACTTGTTCCAAGCCATTACACAAAAATCCTGAAAAAATTCTTTTGTATCATAATGGGTAAAAGTTCTGTTATTTAAATCTTTCGGGAAATAACCCAAAGTATAATAAGGGTCGTCATCAAAAACAATTCCCGTAGAATCGTCTATTTTATGAACAGCACAAATTACCATTTGCGATTTGTACCATTCCGCATTTCCGTACATCCATTCGTACATTGTAGGTTCAATGTAGTCATCTGAATCTACAAAACCTATGTATTTCCCCGAAGCATAAGGCATTCCGGTATTTCTTGCGGCTGAAAGCCCTCCGTTTGGTCTGTTAACAATCTTTATTCTTGAGTCTTTTTTTGCATATTCTTCAAGAACTTTGTCGGAGCCATCGGTTGAGCCGTCATTTACGCAGATTATCTCAATCTCCTTCAATGTTTGATTGATTATACTGTCAAGACATTTTGGAAGATACTCTTTTACGTTATATACGGGAACTATTACGGAAACCTTAACTTCGCTCATAACTTATTTTTTACCCTCATCTTTTTCAAAGGTTTTTTTAAATCTGTTACTTAACTTCGTTTGAATTTCTTTAATTTTTTTATCTGTTGTTTCTTGAATTTTTATGAATTTTTTAAATGGTCTTAGTTTTTCTTCATAATAATCTTGGAATAACTTCAACTCTTCTTCGTTTCTTCTTGCAGCGATATCCATTTCTTCATAAAGTTCTTCTTTTGCTTTTTCTCTTGCGTTTCTTATTTCTTCATCAAAGTATTGCGCTTGTTCTTCAAGTTTTTGTTTTACTACATCGTTATGCCAGGATTCTGCTTCTGATTTACCGTTTTCATAGGCTTCAGAAAGTCTTCTGTTTATTTCTTCATCTTTTTTTGCAATTAAATTATTAAATTCTTCTGTTTTGTCATGAAGAAGTGTTTCATAATCTCTTGAGGCGGTTTCTATTCCGTTTTCGTATGCTTCTTTGCAACGTCTTTCAATTTCCGCTTCATAATTATTTTTATATTCTTCTAGTTTTTCTTCAAGATTTTTATTATGCCACTGCTCTGATTCTAATCTTTGGCTGTTAAATTCATCTTCACAAGAAATAATATCAAGTTTTAACTGTTGTATTTGTCTTTCGTATTCATAAGAAATATCTTTTTTATCCTGTTCAAGTTTTTTAATTATATTATCGTAATTTTCACAAATTTCTTGTTTTTCAGCGTTAAATTTATCTGTTTCGGCAGTTATAATGTCGTCACATTCTTCTTTTGCATTTAAATAAACTTCATCAGAAGTTTTCTTTATTTGTTCATCAAAATCCGATTTGAGATTTTCAATAATCTTATCGTAATTTAAACAGATTTCTTCTTTTTCACTATCAAACTTTTCTTGTTGAATAGTGAAATTATCTTTTAATTCATTGATAACTTTTTCATAATTTTCACAAATTTCTTGTTTTTCAACTTCAAATTTATGTTGTTGGACATCATAATCTTCTTTTAGCTCGTCAATTACTTTATCGTAGTTTGCACAGATTTCTTGTTTTTCGGCATTAAATTTATCGGTTTCGGCGGTTATAATGTCGTCACATTCTTCTTTTGCATTTAAATAAACTTCATCGGAATTTTTCTTTATTTGTTCTTCAAAATCCGATTTGAGATTTTCAATAATCTTATCGTAATTTAAACAGATTTCTTCTTTTTCACTATCAAACTTTTCTTGTTGAATAGTGAAATTATCTTTTAATTCATTGATAACTTTTTCATAATTTTCACAAATTTCTTGTTTTTCAACTTCAAACTTGTGTTGTTGAATGGTGAAATTATCTTTTAATTCATTGATAACTTTTTCATAATTTTCACAAATTTCTTCCTTTTCAACTTCAAATTTGTGTTGTTGAACGTCATAATCCTGTTTTAATTCGTTAATAACTTTGTCGTAATTAGCACAAATTTCCTGTTTTTCAGATTTAAATTTATCTTGTTGTTCTTCATAATCTGATTTAAGTTCATTTATGATTTTGTCATAATTATTACAGATTTCAATTTTTTCAAATTTATATTTGTTTACGGTTTTGTCTAAAATTTCATCGCATTCATCTTTAGCATTTTTATAAACTTCATCTGAAGTTTTCTTAATTTGTCCTTCAAAATCTGTTTTTAAGTTTTCAATAGTCTTATCATAATAAGAACTTATTTCTTTCTTTTCATTATCAAACTTTTCTTGTTGGATAGTGAAATTATTTTTTAATTCGTTAATAACTTTATCGTAATTTCCGCAAATTTCTTTCTTTTCAACTTCAAATTTATGTTGTTGAATATCATAATCTTTTTTTAATTCATTTATAACTTTATCATAATTAGCACAAATTTCTTGTTTTTCGGTACCAAATTTATTTATTTCAGAAGATAAAATTTCATCACATTCTTTTTTTGTTTTTGCATATACTTCGTCTGCAGTAAACTTCTCTTTTGCTATATAATTTTCTTTTAATTCTTCTATTTTCTTTTCATATTCGGAAATTATTTCTTGTTTTTCAAAATTATATTTTTTTAAATTATTTTCAAGGATTTTATCAAAATCTGCTTTTGTATTTGTATAACTTTCAAAAATCCTTTTTTGACAATCGTTTTCATAAGTTTCTTTAAGAGTTTCAATTTTTTGATTTAAAAGATTTTTGTATTCTTCTTCTTTATTTTTTAATTCACTTTCATAAAAAGATTTGTTGTTAGAAATTATATTTTCATAGTTATTTCTAATAACTTCTATTTGAAGCCTGATTGCTTCTTCAAAAAAACTTCTCAAATTATCGGTTTTTGTTTGAATAAGTTCTTTCATTTGTTCGGTTTGCTGCTCGGATAAAAATTTCAGATTTTTATCGTTTTGATCTGCTTTTTCTTCTATATATTTTAAATAATCGTAAATATCAGTTTCTTGAACTTCTGCATTTTTACCAGTTTTTTTATTCTTTTTATCCGGCATAATTTCTCCAAAATATAAAACAGTCTAACCCTTAATAAATTCTATAATAATTAATCCAAAACTACAATAGAGAATTATTTTTAAAGCATAGTTTATTTAAAAAGTTTAAAGTAAATGTATGATGGATTAAAAAAAAATTAAAGTTATTATGAAAAATGACGACATGGGGGTTGTATAGAGTGACGACCATGAATGAATATGAGAGCGAAATACAAGATAATGACCTGAAAAAGGTCGGAATGGAACTTATGTTTA
>Ga0256407_10006249_pt1 | contig 18527 bp, 15 predicted proteins | sample RumenRJG_04DNA_FD_193489 | JGI IMG/M metagenome (GOLD analysis project Ga0256407, IMG submission 193489) | Bovine rumen microbial communities from Lethbridge, Alberta, Canada - RJG_04 | ecosystem: Host-associated > Mammals > Digestive system > Stomach > Rumen | place: Canada: Alberta...
AGAGTTTTGAAATTAATTTATTTTGTGATTTATAAAAAATTTTAAAATTTAATTCCTTTAATAAATAAATTTTTTATTTTTTAAAAATAATTATTGAAAAATAAAATAATCTATTAATAAAAATAATAATCTTTGAATTAATGAAATATAAACAACAATCAATAAAAAAACCCTTATAATATTTATAATCCAACAAATAAATTTAATAAAATATTATTTAATAATTGAGTTAAATATATTTCATTCTAAACCATTTTTATTAACATTAAAAAAATGATTACTTTTTAAAATCATTATAACATGAAATTGAATAAATGAATATTTTTTTGGAAATATAATTCTAAATAAGAAATTTTAGATTAAAAATATAACTTCAAATAAAGGTATTTTTCTCTTTATAATAAGATTATTAAGTTTAAAGTTTTAATAACTAAATTATTTTAGAATATAATAATATATTTTTAATTAATATAATGGGAAATAAAATATATGTTGATAAGACACCATCATCAATCGAAAATATAATTTCATATCCAAACTCAAATATAGAAGAATCATTAAAAGAAATAAATAATGAAAATCATTCATATCAACATTTAAATTTATGATCATTGAGTGAGTCAAATAATTCAATATCTAACGATAATAATAATATACAAGATGAAAATACAACAACATCAATAATATCAAATCCAATAGAATTATCAAATATACATCAATTAAGATTTCTATTAGATTGTCACAATGTTTATATAATATTATTAATATTTAAAAAAGAAAAAGAAAATTTAGTAGAAAATTCTCCATTTCCAACAGGATTAAAGGGAATTTCAAAATAATAATAGTTAAAATTTAGAATCTTTTTATTAATTAAAAGAGAATAAAAAAATTAAAAAATTAAATATTCCTAACCCTTAAATTAATAAATTATAAATTAAACTTATAACAAAAATTTATTTAAAATTTTTATTTTGCAGTATTATAAGGATCTACAGAAGTAAACATAAAATTAGATTCTCTCTTTTTAATAAGCCATTTTCCATTTTTCTTAACATAAGTATCATTATAACGTACACCACTTTGATTTTTTTTTCCATCACCAATAAGAGTTACAAAACAATAAGAAATTCCAGTGGCATGATCACCATTAATTTCAACAGTTTGTTGACCATTTAAATGATAAACAATTTGAAATAAAGCAAGATAATCTGTAAATGCTTTTTCTATTTCTTTTTTTCCTTTTGAATGAAAAGTTTGATTTCCAGTTTTTGAAATAACTTCAGCATCATCTGTAAAAAGGTCCATTTGAGATTTGACATCTTTTACATCTGCAAGATTTGAAAAAGTATCTACAAGCTTTTTTAATGCTAATGTATCTTCTATATGACTATTGTGAGCTTGACCTTGATGTCCTTTCATTTTATATCTTATAATTTTTTTTTTAATGATATATATATTGAATTATGGCATATTAATTTTTATTTTATTTATAAATAATAATTTTTTAACAGTTAATTATTATTATAATAAATTTAATAAAATTTAAAGATATAATCTTTATTTAACTGAAAATATAATTTTTTTATTTTATAGTTTTTATTTTTTATTTCAATTTACTAATTAGTTAAAAAAAATATTAATATTATTTCGATATATAAAATTTTAGGAAATTTATTTTAATCAAATGTATTATAATATTTATTATATAATTTAGTTTATAAAAAGTTAAAAAGAAAAAAAGTGTTTTTAAAAAATATTAAATAGAAAAAATAAATTTATTTATTTGAATTATTCATTGCTTTTTTTGCTAAAAATTCAACATTTTTCATAAATTTATCAGATTCACTTTCAACCAAGTTAATTTTTGATATTAGCATTTCAATACTCTTTTGATATTTAATAATTTCATTTGAAACTTTTTCTTTTTCTTTAATTAAATTAGAATTTAAATTATTTAATTTCCTAACTTCATCTTTTAATATTAATATACTTCTATCATATTCAATTCCAATATTTCTTAAATTTTTAGTTTCTTCATTTAATTGACTTAATTTTGTTTTCATATTATCAATTTCATTTCTAAAAGAAGGTAAATCTTTTTTAATTAAATATGAATTTTCAGCAGCTCTATTTGAAGAAGAAATTAAAATTTCATTTTCTTTAGTAATATTTTTCCCTAAACTTGAATTTACTTTATTTTCTTTATTTGCAAATCTTATATTTGAATTTAATATATCTATATTATTTTGTAATTGTTCTTTTAATCTTATTTTTTTATCAATTTCTTCTTGTGGTTCTTCTTGTCCTTTTGATTTAATTATTTTAATGTATTCTTCTAATAATTGTAATCTATCCTTATTTGTATTTTCTGTATCTAATGGAGATATTTGATTTGTATTTATATTTGAATTTGAATTTGTATTTATTCTTGTTGTTTTATTTGATTTTACTGTTGTTAATTTTGTTGAATTCATATTTTTTTTTTTAGATTTACTTTTTAAATTTTGATTATTTGATGTAGAATTATTTTCTATTCCTTCTGAATATATATTATTATTTTGTTTTTCATTATCAGATGTTGTATTTTGATATGATGAAATTTGATTATTTTGAAATTTTGAATAATTTGTGTTATTTATTTGATTATTATAATTATTAGTATTAGAATTTGTGTCTAAATTTTTTCTATTTTTTAATCTTAATGATTGAGGACGTTCATTTTTTTGAATAGCATTCCTTTTCCTAATACTTTCTCCATAACCATCTTTCATTAAAATCCTTAGCATCTTTTATTTAATAATTAAATAACAATTAATTAAATGATAAAAAACATATTTTTAAATTTAAAAAAAATAAATTTTCAAAAAAAAAAACAATTTTTTAAATGTATTCAAATTTAAATACAAAAACCAAAATTTTATATTCTTTAATAATTCCTTTAGTATTATATTTAATATATATTATAGTTTCATCATTTTCAACTTATTTTTATTTTAATAAAGAAGTAATGTTAAATAATCCAATAAAAAAAAATTTAATATCATTTTTTTTTTATTTATCTGCATTTATGACAATATATTGTTACATATTATCAATTTTAACAGATCCAGGGACAATAAATGATGATAAATTAAATTTATTAGAAAAAGATGATAAAACTTATTGTAAAAAATGTGATAAAGAAAGACCAATAAGAGCTCATCATTGTTCAACTTGTAATAAATGTTTTTTAAAATTAGATCATCATTGTCCTTGGATATTTAATTGTGTTGGTTATTATAATCAAAAGATATTTTTATTATTTTTATTTTATGGTTTAATTGGTAATTTAATTGCTTTTTTTTGTATTATTTATAGAATTTTTGATCCTTCTTTTAAAAAAATAATAATAAATTCATTTGAATTAGTTGATGATAATGAAGATTATTTTATTTTTAAATTATTAATTTTATTAAAACATCCTTTATGGATAATTTTAAGTACAATTATTTCTTTTGCACTTTCTTTATCATTTTCTATTCTTTTATATAATCAATTAATAAATATTATCTATAATATTACTCATGTTGAATATTTAATTTATGATACTAATGAAGAATGTCCTTTTTATGCTGAGAAGGGTTATAGATATTTAATGTTTAAAAGTGTAGTTGGTTTAAAAGAAAAATGGAAATGGTTTTTACCTATTTTTGAAGAAAATAAATATAATGATGGTTATTGTTTTGAAACACCCTATCAAAGATTTGTTAAAGAAAAAAATTATAAGAGAAAAATAAAAAAAAAATCTTTTTGGAAAGATTGTTTTTGTTGGATTATTTAATTTTTTTTTCAATATAATATAATTTAATTAGTTTATTTATTATATTTTTTATTATATTAAAATGATAAATGAAAATAAAACTTCTATTTTGAATAAAAAATTATTAAATGAAATTGAATATGATTTAAAGCAATCAAATACTGAAAAAGATATGAAACAACCATTTACTCCTTCAATTAAAGAGTTTAATTTATTTTCACAAAGAGAGAATAAAAAGAATGTTTTAGTAAAGAGTTGTAATAATTTTCTGAAATATAAATCATTTATTCATTTTGAACCTCCAAAATATATAACAAATTATATTATTTCTACATCTTTACCAAAGATAAATGAAAATGAAAAATCAGATATTGAAACTAAAAATACTCATGAAAATGATGAAATTCAACCAATTGATCTTGAAGTATTATATAATGTAATGTTAAATGAGGTAAAAATTTATTTTTATTTTAAATTTAGAATATAATCCAAAAATTAATACTAAATAAAAATTATGTCGGATTACAAGAAGAATTAGAAAGTAAGAAATTTTTATTTTAATTTATAAAATAAAATTTAGAATTTGAATCAAATAAAGATATATTACATAAATTATTAAGTCAAGTTGATTTTAGAGGAAATACACCAGTAATGTTAACAATAATATTACATTGTATTACACAAAATCAAATATTTAAAGATATATTAATTTTATTATTAACAATGGGTGCTGATTTTAAAAAAAAAGATAAATTCAATTTTACTCCTTTAGATATAGCAGTATCATATAACAATAAAGAAATAGTATCAATATTATATGATAGATATGTAAAAAGAAGAGCAGAAAAATTTAGAAGAAATTTAAGACAAATTAGTAATTACTTTAAAGGTATGAATGATTTTTACGTTGAAATAAAATGGAAAGTTCATGTTCCATTATTAAGTTTCTTATGTCCAAATGATGTATGTCCAATTTGGAAAAAAGGAACTGATATTAGAATGGATACTACATTTGTTGATTTTAAAAATTTATCAACTATTAGAAATCCAAATTCATTTATGATGTTAACAAATAATAATAATAATACAATTAATTTAGTTAAATGTGATAGGAAATTAAAAAAATATTATAATATGACTGAAGAATTAGATGATGAGGAAAAAGAATTAGTAATTAATGATATTTTAACTAAAAAAAGAGTAAATGGAAATTTTAAATTATTATCTTGTAAAATTGAAGAAAGTCATTCATTTTTTGGAGGGAAAAAAATAATTGAAAATATTCATGGATGGAAAGCTCAAAAATATGAATTAAAATTAACTGTAAGAGTTGATATGAATACAATAAAAAAAATTGAATTTAAAAATTTAGATGAAAATAATTATTTAGATAAGAATAAAGATATTATTAAGAATTTAATGTATGAAAATGAAAAACATTTAAAAGAAACTTTTGAAAAAGGTTTACATATGAAAAATAAACAATTTGAAAAAAGTTTATCTGAATTAGAAAAAGAAAAATCTTTAAAAGCATATGTTTGGATTGTTGATAATAGTCCTATTCAATGTCAAGATGCAATTAATTTAATAAATTCAATTGCTCCTGCTAATGAATTAATGGATAAAGTTAAAGATTTTTTTCAACATCCTGATGTTAAAAAGATTGTTGAAAGTAATGGATTTCCTATTAAAATTCAAATACCTTATAATATTTTTATTGATTTTACAATTTCATTTAATAAATATCATGAATTAAGTTCAAATTCAAATGAGTTTAATGGTGTTTTTGAAATTATTGATGAATTAACTTCTGAGACAAGAAAACAAATTGAAAATTTAAAAGTTAATTATAAATTAAGAGCCGGTTATGCAAATATAAGATAAAATTATAAATTATAAATTATATGGCAAATTAATTTTTAAATTTATAATTTATAATATTTGCTATTAATTTTATTATATAAATATAATAATAATATCATAACATTTTATTTTGATTTTAATATTTATCATCAGTTTTTTATCTATTTATATGCCAATTGATTAAATTAAAAAAAATGATATAAATAAAAATTGAAAATAAATAATATAGTATTATCGAATTTAACATTTGAAATAAAAAATATAAATAAACAATTTAAAAAATTTAAATATTAATATTTATATAAAAAAAATGAATCCAGAAAAAATAAGATGTTCTCATATATTATTAAAACATAATAAAAGTAGAAATCCAAAAGATAGAGTAAGAAATAAAGTAATAACAAGAACTCCAGAAGAAGCAATGAAAAATATAATAGAAATAAGAGAAGAATTAGTTAAAAATGGAGTAGAAGATAATTTTGCAAATATGGCTTATAATTTCTCAGAATGTTCATCATGTCAAAATGGAGGTGATTTAGGTGAATTTGGACATGGAGATATGGTTCCTGAATTTGAAAAAGTTGCTTTTAGTTTAAAAGTAGGTGAATTAAGTCAACCAGTATCTACTGAATCAGGTATTCATTTAATTTTAAGAACTGGGTAAATAAAATAAATACTAATTTTCAAAAATTTTAATTCATATTTTCCGTTTTTTAAAATCATATTTTTTATTTTTTATAAAAACTATATTTTTAATTATTCATAATTTATTTTAATTTATGATATAAAAAAATAAAAATTAATAAAAAATATTACTTTTTTTTTTCAAAATCACAACAACAAACAAATATTTACTTAATAGTCTCAACCTTTACACTATCATCTTCATTAATATTAATATTACTATCTTTACTATTTTTCTCTTCAATTTTTCCAATATTATTATTTTTCTTAACATTAATTTTCCCAGTAAACAAAACACTTTTCCTAATATCTCCCAATTTAGCTTCTTCTCTCAAAATTCCAATCTCTGCTTTCTTTTTAATTAAATCAGCATTCCTAAAAAGTAAATCCAATTCACTAATACCTTTATTTTCATTTTCTTCATTTGGTTTAAATGGACAATCACAAGAAGGATGACCTTTATCTCCACAATACTTACATTGAATTTCTACTTTATCAAATTGACCAATATTCATTGGACAAGCCCAACTTTTATGTCCTCTTTCTCCACAAAATTCACAAGCTGGTTCATTATTATTGTAACTATATGATAATGCTAATTCCATTCTTGCTTTTTTAAATTCTTCTGAATTTTCATCTAAAAGTGGTAAAATAAGTTCTTCACCTTTTTTTAATTCTTCTTCTGTATCTGCTTGAATATATACATGAAGTGGTTCTTGTTCGTCTAAATAATTTGTTGTCCCATTCCATGATGAACCTTTCCCTCTAATACTAATTTTACATTTGGAATTGTTTTCTAATTTTTTTTTATTTTTACCTTTTGGACCTATTATATATCTAGTAAAATTATATTTATCATTAAATTTTATATATATTTTTTTAAATTTCTTTGGTGGTTTATAATCATATGGTACTTCATATTTTTTATCATATTTTATTAATTCTGTTATTATATCATTTTTTTCTCTTAAATAATTTTCTTTATTAATTGCTTCTCTAGTATTAATTCTTTTACCTGTTTTATTATCGTAAATTGGTTCTGGGGAAGGTTCTCTTAAATCTGGATCTTCATCTTCGTATTTTCCAGATGCTATTCTATTTGAAATATCATTTATTCTTTGCTTACGAAGTAAATTTTCAAATGTATCTTCATCTATGTTTTTTGGTATTGATGTTACTGGAAGAGGTGTAAAGGTTTTTGAATATTGAGAACTCCAACGAGATCGCCTTTTAGTATTAGACATAATAATATTATTACTTAGATATGGATCTGGATCCCAAAGAGTTTTCCTTGATAAAAATATATTATTTGGTATTTGGAAAAGATCTTTTTGGGAATTTAATGTTTGAGTTAGTTGATTTGATATGGAATTCATGGAAGAAATTATATTAAAAATTAATTTTTTGATTTTTTAGTTTTTTTATTGATATTTATTTAAATATTTATTATTTTTAAATTAAAAGAAAAAATAGAAAATTTTTGAAAATGAGTTATTTGAAAAATTGTAATTCTATAAGTAAAAGTAAAAAGAAAGTTAATTTGAATATTGTTAGTTTTGAGGATATTAAGAAAAAAATTGATAATATAAATGAGGACTTTAAAGAAATTCAAAATCGAAGTAAAAGTAAAGAAAGAAAACAAAATATTTATGAAATTTATTCTTCTAATTCATTTAAGAAAATTGGTAATTTTCCTTTTTTAAATACAGATAAAATAAATTTTAGAAATGAATTTTCAAAGAAAAAACAAATAAAAGAAAATAAAGGAAATTTACAATATAATAATAATAAAGGAGGAATTTGTTTTCATTTTTCAAAAAATAAAAATAATATTTTGAGTGATTTTTTAGACATTGAAAATATTGAAAAAGACAATAATATAAATTCACAAAATGAAAAATGCATTATTCGTACTCCTCATTTTTCCGAAATTTTAAAATATAAATAAAAAATTCTTTTCTAAATTATCAAATTATAAATATATTTTTATTAATAAATATAAATTTGAAAAAATTAAAAATTAACATTAATTCATTTAATTGAAATTAAATTCCAATTAATTAATTTAAAAAAATAAAAAAAGTGAAAAAAAAATAATATTCAAAATTTTATTTCCCTTCATCTTTTTTTTCTTCTTCCTTTTTTTCCTCTTCTTTATTTTCCTCATCATTATTATCTTTTTTTTCTTCTTCCTCATTTTTCTCATCTTTAACATTTTCTTCATTTTCAATTTCTTCATCATCTAAAAAATCAGCATTTTTTAATTGACTTTCACTAATATTTAAATCATCATTATCACCTTCACTTTCATTAATATTTTTATTTATAACTTTATGAGAAACTTCTCCACTAATAACATTTTCAACTTCTTCTTTAATTAAATCAATCATTTTTTCAATTTCTTTTTTATCTTTTTCTCCCATAACTTTATCAAGACCATTTTTTAAAATTTCTAAAGCATCTTTTTTTTTCCCTTCAATATGATTAAAATAAATATTAGCAATTTTAATATAAGGTTCACTATCAATTTTTCTTAAAGAGCAAATTTTTTTATATATATTTGCAGCAACTTCATATTCATTAATTTTTTCAAACATATTACCAATTTCATTTAATAAACTAATATCATTAAAATTAACTTTATTTAATTCATTTAAACATTCTAAAGCTTGATACTTTCTATTAGTACTTAAACAAAAAATTGTAAGATAAGCCCAAATTAATGGGTCTTCAACATCAAGTAAATTTGCTTGTCTTAATGCTTTTTCAGCTTCTTCAAATTCACCTAATTTAGTTAAGGATAGACCAAGATATAACCAAGCAAATGAATGTTCTACATTATTTCTTAATATTTGCTTATATACTACTTTTGATTCATACCATTGTTGATTTTGAATGTAAATATTACCTAATTTTACCATTAGTTCTAAATCAAATTCTTTTTCTTGAGGTTTAAAACGAATTGCTTTTATATATGCTCTTTCAGCTTCTTTATATTTTTTTTCATAAAAGTATGCATGTCCTTGAAGGAGATTTGGTTCATATGAAAATGAATTTTGAGATATTATTTCATTTGTTAATTGTATTACTTTATCATATTCTTTTCTAAAAAGTAATATTTTAGCTTGTTGTATTTTAAATGATATATCATTTTTTGTTTCTTCTGAAAAATAATCTAATATTTTTTCACTTATTTCATAAAAATTATATGAATTGAATAAATTTAATAAATCTAACCATATTAAATCTACTTGTTTTGGACTTAATACATTTGGTTTATATCCAGGATGTATTCTTGGATTTCCTCTTTTCATTGCTTCTTCCATTTCTTTTAATTCTTCTTCTGTTAATTCTGGTGGGGCATTTTTCTTATCTTTTTTATCTTTTAAATTCTCATCCTCAGGTGGAATTTCCTCTGGAAGAGGATGCAATTCTTCAGGAGGAATTGTTTTCATTTTAAATACTTTTGCTTCTTCTAAATGCTTTTTATATAATAATTCATATATCATTTGTTGATTTTTTAAAACTCCATTTATACTTTTTTCCTTATATAAAAATGCTAAAAATGCATTAAAATTTGATGATGTGTTTTTTAATTCATTTTTAAATATATATAAAATCATGAAATTAATTGCTTTTTCTATTTGGTGATTTAAATATAAAAATCCACAATATACTATTTCAATATCTAAATCTACATTTTCTAAATCAATTGAAATTGCTGTTTTTAATGCATTTTCTACTTCTGATAAATCATCTATTTTTTTTGATAATTTTAAATATGATAACCAACCTTCTTTATTTTGATTTACTAATAAAAGTGATTTAAAATATTTAATTGATTTATTATAATCACCAAGTAATTCATATTCTTTTGATAATCTTAATAATCTTTTATCTTCTGGTTCTTTATTCTGACGAATTGAATAATTCATAATTTCTTTTTTACTTTGATTAAAACTAACTAAAATATGTTCATGTAATTCATCTTTTTTTAATTGAACAAATTCGTCAGTAGCTTTTTTAACAGAATCAGTTAAATAAGCATATAATTCAGAATAAAATTGATCTCTTTTATCTTTAAAAACTCCTTTAACACTTGTATCTTTTTTATTATATTTCTCTCTAACAATCCTAACAATAAATTTCTTTAATTTCTCTTTTAATAAATCAGCTCTTCCACTAGTATTAAATTTATCTAAAAATTTATTAATATTATTTTCCTTTTCTTCTCTTTTAACATTAGATAATACATTTCCTTTTTCTCTTCTAACTAATTGTCCCTTTGCAGAATCTCCCATTGCTTCATCATAAGTTTTTGCAATTGCAGCAATTGCAATTTTAAATTGTTTCAATAAATCATTTTCAATTTCTTCAGTAGTAACAGCTTTTTTTTCTTTTGGAGGTTTCTTAATTAAATCAATAGGTTCAGGTAAAGGATGATCAGGTAATAAAGGATTAACAGGATAAGTTAAAGCAATTTTAATATAAATATAAGTCTTAGCTTTTTCAACTTCATCTAAATTCTCTTCTTCATTTTCTTTAACTAATTTTAAAATCTCTTCATTATTAGGATTAATAATCTTAACACCATTTTTTTTTTCTAAAATATCAATTCTATTCTCATAAGTTTCCTTCAATTGTAAATTAACTCTCAAAGTCAATTCAGTTAATCCAGGATTTTTATGTAAATCAGTACAATCAACCCATCCAATACAATAAATAGGATGAACATCTTCTGGATTAATTCCTTTTGGTTTAGGTCTTTTTTTAGGATCTTCATCAATAGGAGGAATAAATTGAACTTGAATAATTAAACCTTCATTTATATTTATATCATTTTCAAATTCTATTAATTTATCACTATTTTTTTTTACTGTTGATATATTTGCATCATCTGGAAATGAAATCCATGCTTCTTTTGTTGGTAATTCTTTCAAATAATAAAATTGCTCTTCTGGTGTCATTTTATCTAAAATTTCTTGAAATGCTTTTTCTTTTTCTTCTTTTTCTTTTTGTTCTTGTGCTATACGATCTTCTTCTGCTTTTACTGCTACAGGATCTTTTTTATTTATTTTAGGAGGGGGTTTTTTTTTATTTTCTAATTCTAATTTTTCTTCTTCTGTTAATTCTCTTTCATGAAGTTTACCATTTTCTAATATAGCATCTGATAAATTTACAGTGTAACACCATGTTTCTACACTACCACTTTGTTGCAGTTTTACCCATGATTCTGGAAGAGAATATATACCTAGAACTTGATAGGATAAATCAGTTTCGTATGTTTGAGGACCACCTCTTTCTAAAATGTTTGCTAAGTTTATCCATGGATCGTTGGAAACTATGTTTATTTTACTAGTACGTGAACGTATTAATGCTCTTCCACTACGAAGTTTCATTTTTTTTTTTTTTTAAATTTTTATTTATATTATATATTTAAAGTTATATTTTTGTTAAATTTATTTTTTTATTTCTTTTTATTCATATTTTGAATATGTTCTGCATATATTTCTATTATGTCCTGTTCCATATCAATTGCACTATTTCCTAGTTTATTATTTTTATTATTTGAATTTTCATTCAATAAGACATTTTGAAGATCTTCTAAAAATTCTTCATGTTGATTATCTCTAATAAATGTTTCTCTCTTATCAACCATTTTACAATATTCTTTTAAATTATAATATGAAAATATCTTTAAAAATATTGTTGCAATGGAGCTAATTAAAACTATAGTTTGATAATTATTATCTCGATATTCTTTTTTATATCTATTATTATTATTTGTAATCATTTCTTTTACTTGAAAAAATACTGATATTAATAAATATAATCCACTACCTCCTTCATAAGTAAACATCAATATATTAGAAAGTATTGTTTTTTTTATACAAAATAGTAAAAATGACATAATTATAAAGAAACTTGTTAAAATTATAATAACATATTTAAGAGAATGTCCTTCATTTAAAAAAGATTCTTGAAATAATAAAATTAAAACTAAAAATATAAAATCAATAAACATAATACAAAAACAATACATAAAGCTTTTATAAATTTCTTTATTTATTGTCTTTTCTATATTTAATTAAATTTTAAATTTTACCTTCCAGTTCAGGATTTGAAACATCTGAACTAAATGAATTATAATTCATTTTTTCAATTTACAATTATTAGAACAATTCAATTCAAATAAATAATAAATTTTATTAAAAAAATAATTAAAAAAAATAAAAAAAATATATCACTAATATATAATTATATTATATTAAATTTTAATTAATTAAAATAAATTATTCTGTTTTACTTTGTTCAACAATATAAATATCACTACTGGTTCCCATATTAGAAGTAGTAGATAGTGAATAATCTTTTCCTTGTAATTTCCCAATTAGTTTTATTGTTTTTTGTATATCAGTTAATTGCATAATAATTAAAACTGGTATTGTAATATTAACAACAACATAAATTAAAATAAATAAAATCCATTTAAATATATCACTTGAATCAAATTCAATTAAATTATTAATTAACATTTGAAAAATTATTTCATATATCATATCTAAAAAAAATATTCCCATTATTATTCCTACTAATTTAATAATCTTTTTAATATGTTTATAATATTCTCTATTAATTTCCTTTTCATTCAATTTAAATTCTCTATACATATAACAACCTAAAAATATAATAAGAAATAAAGATATTATATTAAAAATATTTAAAAATATTCTTGGGAAAATTATAACAAAAATTAAATCAAAGATCCCAATACCTAATTGTGAAAAAATATATATTTTTAAAAATAATATTTGTTTTTTATATTCAATTTCCTTAATTTCTTTTAAATTATCATTTGAATTTATATTTGGTGTTGCATTTTTTAATTCAAATGTAATATTTATTTTATTTAAATTCATTCTAGCTGATTTTGGTTTATTTAATTTATCAGTTTCTTTAGATATTTTATGTAATACTTCAAAATGACTTGAACAATCTCCAGTGCTTAATTCAGCTTTTGTTTCAATAAAATTTGATTCTGTATTATATCTTTTTTCTTTTATTGTATCTAATATTAAATTAGAATTCGAATTTTTGGGATTTAATATATTTGAATTAGTTTTTCGATGATAATTGTTCATTTTATTTTTAAAATTTAAAAAATATATAATTTATTTATATTTAAAAATATAGAGTAACCTTTAATTTTTTAATATCTATTATTATATTATTTCATTATTTTTTTATTTAAATTTATAATATTAATAATATAAAACATCATCAAATGTTAAATTATATGATTTTATCTTTTTTTGTTTATTATCATTAAAACTTTTTGTTGGAAAAATTGTTGTTTTATTCATATAATTAACTTTTCTTTTGGGTAAATAATAAAATTTATTCATCTTTTTCATTATTTCATTATTCATTTCAATTCTTTTTTCTTTTGCAATTAAAGCATTATTAATACTATTTTTTGTCCTTTTTATATATTCAGTTTTCTTTTTTGCATCTAAATAAATAAAATAACCTTTAATACTATTTTTAACTTCATTAATTTTTTGAATTTTATTCATCAAAAAATTTTCTAAAATAAATAAACAAAATAATATAGTATCATATTTAATTCCTCTTAAAGAATAAATTTCACTATTCAAATCTAAAGTTGAATAAAAATTAGGACAATTAAATTCAATTTCTAAATTATCAGGAATCATTTTTATTATTGATATTACTTTCTTATATATTTTCTTTTTTTCTTTTAATTGGATTTTAACACTTGCTAATGAATTTAAAGTATTTATTAACATAATATTTTTTCTTTTGACAATAGAAAGTGTATTTTCCAATTTATTAATTTCAATATCATCTCTTTCATCATCATATTCAATATCCTTAATTAATTGTTTTTTTTCATCTCTTACTATATATAATTTTTTTGCTACTTCTATATTATCAAGAAATAATTGAAGAATATTATTATCTAATTTATCAACATCTTTATTAAAATCTTGTATTGTATTATATATTAAAGGAATAGATTTACTTTCTTTTGGTTTAATTTTATTTAATTTTGGTGGAATTTTTACAATAAAAGAATTTCTTTTACTTCTATTTTTTATTATTGAACTTTTCTTTTTTTTTTTATTTTGATCAAATGATCTTCTTTTTAAACTTTTTTTTGATTCTAATTTTTCAAGAACAGAAGGAGGATGAATATATTTTTCAAGTTCATATGTAGTAATAATATCCTTTGGTAAATCTTTTAATTTTAAAACATGATATTTAATACATAATAATAAATTTCTATAACTTTCTCCATCAATTATCATTCTTTTATAATTGTCAATTCTACTATGATAATCCTGTATTTTTGTTTTTAATCCTAATTCTTCTAACATTATTTTTCTTAATTTTAATTTTTCTCTATCTAATTCTTTAAATAAAAATTTACAATATTGACTTAATTGATAATAATATTTATATAATAAATCATTAGTATATTTTAATTGAAACATTCTCATTTCAATTTTTTCAATTTCATTTTTTTTTAATTCTATTATTTCTTGATGTTCTCTTTGAAGAAGATTATTCATCATTTTTACTTTTCTAATATTTGAAATTGAGTTTTTAAAATCTAATAAATTTTCTTTTCTTTCACTTAAATTTGGATAAATATTATATTTCCTATCTTTAATAGAAAGAAAATTATTTTTATTTATAGTTTTATTTTTTTCATTAATATCAAAAGTTTCTCCCAAAAAAGAATTTAATTTTCGATGATAATTATATTTTGTTAAAAAAATAGGATTTGTAAAATCATTACTAACATTTTCAACTGATAAAGTTTTTTCTTGTGTTAAAAATTTATCTTTTAAATAATCTTTATGAAAATTTCTTAATGTATGTTTCATTTTTTTTTCTAATTTTATAGGACGAAAACTAAATGATGTTGATGAAAAATGTGTTGTTGTTTTTCTTTTATGTAAAGAAGATGATGAATAAAAACTTGAACTTGTTTTATATGCAATGGAAAGAATATTTTCTTTTAAATTTTTCATTTATAAAAATTATTTTTTTATAATATAATTTCTTTTAAATATTTAAATTATTTTATTAATAAATTTGCTATTTTATTTTCAATTAAATCCAATTCTTTTTTTATATTTTCTAAAGATGAAAATTCTTTTATAGTATCATTATATTTACTTTCTAAATTTTTTATTTTTTTTTCATTGTTTTCTATATTTCCTTTTATTTTATTTATATTATTTTCAAATTTTTTTTTATCATTATCAATTTCTATTATTGCTTCTAATCTTTGTTTAATATAATCAAATATTATTTCATATGATTCATATAATTCATAAACTCCATATAATTCTTTAATTTTTATAAACAATTTAGTATAATTATTTTTGTCATTTTGTATTTCATCTAATTTAGAATTAATTTTGTTTAATAATTCTACTTTTTCTTCTTTTGTATTTTTTGAGTTTTCTTTAACAATAATTAATAAATTATTAATAATTTCACAAATCGATGTATCAATACAATAATTATTATTTCCAATAATATTTTCTAATTTTGTTATTTCATTTTCAATTACCTGTATTTCATTATTCAATTTTGCTATTTCATTGTTTTCATTTTCCTTATTTCCAAAATATAATTCATAATCAACATTCAAATCATCATTTGATAATTCACTTTTTTGTTTATTGATTAATTCAAATAATTCTTTTGTATTTTTTGTATATTTTTCCATATTATCTTTAATACTTTTTTTAATATCAATATTATTTTTATTATTTTTATATGCATCACTTTTCATAATTGTATCTAATTTTTTAGAATAAATATCAAGATCTTTTAATAATCCATCAAAATTTTCAATTTCTTTTAAAATTAAATTATCATTATATAATGATATATAATCTTTTAATTCTTTTGAATTTTTTTCAAAATCTTTTTTTAATTTATTAATTCTTGAAATTGGATCTATATTTTCTTTTTTCTTTTGATTATTTTTTATATTATTATTTAAATATTTAGATTGTGCTTTATAAACATCTAATAAATTTTCTATTTCATCATTATCTTTAATATGAAACTCTTTTAATATTTCATTTCTTATTTTTTTATTTTCTAAATCAATATTATATTCATTTGCTTCTTCACTATTATCTGAAAAAATACTTGGTTCTTCTTTATTTTCATTGTTTATCATTTTTTTAAATATTTATTTTTTTATAATCATTAAAATAATATATTTAATATTTAAATTTTAAAAAATTCAATAATATGGAATGTTTTAAATGTAAATTAAATTATTTAGTTGGAGATTTCATTCAATTTTCATGTGGTCATTCAATTTGTCATTATTGTTTTTCTAGAATTGTTTTAATTCAATTAGTTAATAATTTAAATGAAAATGATAATATTATTAATTGTAAATGTGAAACAAATGGTATATTTAAATTTCCTTTTTCTTTTCTTCAAAATTTAAATTTTAATAAAAACATAAATGAAAATATTAATTGTTTGAATCATTCAAAAAATTATCTGTATTATTGTAAAAATGATAAAACATTATTATGTGAAGATTGTATTAATCATGGAGAACATAATTCTCATGAAATAATTAATATTAATGAAAAAATACAAAAATACAATAATACATTTAGAAATTTTAAATTTAAAAATTTAAATGAAATGAATAATTATATTATTAATTATTATAATCAATTTAAAAATGAAATTGAAAAAACTTATAATGATGAAATAACTAAAATTGATGAATTAATAACACTTTTGAATAAATATAAAGAAAATATATTAAATCAAAAAAATATACAAAAGTATCATGAAGAAGTATTATTTTCTTTAATTCAAAAATATTATTCAAGAAGTTTTAATGATTATGAAAATATGAAAAATTTTACAACCCCAAAATCATTTTATTTATTTAAAAAATATTCCAAAACTCAATTTAACATTGATAATTTTATAATAAAAAAATTAGAAAAAATAATTCCAGCAATAGAAAATACAATTGAGAAAGTAGAAGAAATAATAAAATCATGTAAATTAAAAATTTCAGTATTTTATCCATATATGGGAATAATAAAAAATTATGAAAAAATAGATCAAATTAAAAATATTCATAAATATAATACAACATGTATAACAAATATAAATTTAACAGATCAAATTGCAACAGCCTCAACTGATAAAACAATAAATATATTTAATCAAAATTTAAATTCATATTCATTATTTAAAAAAATAACAGCACATTCAAATGGAATAAATTCTTTATGTAATATAAATAATTTCCTAATTTCAGGAGGAAAAGATTTATCAGTAAAAATTTGGGATATTAAAAATGATTATAATTGTATTCAAATAATTGATGATTTTATGGAAGAAATAAATAAATTAACTTCATTTAATAATGGAAAAAATTTTGGTTTTATAAGTTGTGGTGAGGAAACAAGTATAAAATTATTTACTTTAAATGAAGAAAATAAATTTCAAATTAATCAATTTTTAGATGGTCATGAATCAGGTGTTAATGATATTATTGTAATGAATAATAATGATTTAATTTCTGGTGGAAATGATACTACAATATTAATATGGAAAGATAAAGGAGAAATTAAAGAAAATTATATTTTAGATCAATGTATTGGTATAAGTTTGAAAATTGGGAATTTATGTAAATTTAATGAGAAATTTTTAGTTGGTTTAGAAAGACAATTTATTATTAAATTATTTAGTTATGATAATGCTATTGAAAAATATATTTTTTTAAGTGAAATTAATAATAATGTTCATGAGAAACAAATTAATCAAATTATTATGTTGAAAGATTGTAGAATTGCAAGTTGTTCTTTTGATAAATCTATTAAAATATGGAGGTTTAATGAATTAACTAAAGAATTTAGAAATGATCAAATATTAAAGGAACATAATTCTATTATTTATGGAATAACAGAAAATAAAAAAGGAAGATTGTTATCTGTAGGAATGGATTGTTCTTTGGTTATTTGGAAAAAAAAAGAATAGATAATATAATAAATTTTATTAAAAAAAAATTATTAAATGATAAGAAAAAAAATTATGAAATAACTAAAATTTTGTAAAAAATATTAAAGAAAAAAAAACTTTTAATTTT
>Ga0256407_10006250_pt1 | contig 18527 bp, 10 predicted proteins | sample RumenRJG_04DNA_FD_193489 | JGI IMG/M metagenome (GOLD analysis project Ga0256407, IMG submission 193489) | Bovine rumen microbial communities from Lethbridge, Alberta, Canada - RJG_04 | ecosystem: Host-associated > Mammals > Digestive system > Stomach > Rumen | place: Canada: Alberta...
GACCGTTGTGAATTACAGACGGCAGGCGCCCCTGCCCGTATCCGTCTGACTGCCGACCGTCAGCAGATGAAGGCCGACGGACAGTCGCTGCTCTTCGTCACCATCGAGGTGGTGGATAAAGAAGGTTGTGTGGTGCCTGAATCACAACTGCCATTAGATGTGAAGGTGAATGGCAGCGGTACGCTGTTGGCGGTAGGTAATGCCAATCCGCGCGATAACGATCCGTACTACGACGCCAAGCACACCACCTGGAATGGCAGGGCACTGGCTGTTGTCCGCAGCAATGGTAAGCGGGGAGCTGCTACTATCAGTGTAACATCACCAACGTTCAGTGAGGCGAAATTGAAAGTTAAAAGTGAATAAAATGTTACCGCCCAGGAGTTTTTTAGGCTCCTGGGCGGTTTAACATCAACTAAAAATACTATAGACCTAACTGTTTCATCATAAAATCTTCGTCTAACTCTAAGTCGCGGCTTCCGAATCCGCTACCGTCGAAACCTTCAGTACCACCAGTGGGTATTGTAACGTCTGAACCGGCTAACAACTGCTGTGCCTTGATGGAATAAGCTTCCATTTCGGGGGTTATATATTGCTTTTTCATTTTACAATCACTTTTTTGCCGTTAATAATATAGATTCCTTTCTGTCCTATCTTATCGACGCGAACGCCGTTCAGGTTGTAAATCTCCTTAACAGGATTCTCTAACGATACATTGCTGATGCCAGTTGTCTCACCGTCAATATCAATGCTGCGAGCGGTGGAAGGAATGGTGGTCAAGTATGCACGGAAGGCATTACATTTGGTATCGCTACTTCCTCCTTGGAACTTACCATCCTTATTGATGCCGTAGTTGCCCGATGTGTCAGAAAGAGGCTTGTATGTCCCTTGGAATGTTGTGCCGAGGGAGGCGGGGGTAGCCACAATTGTTTTGTTGCTGAAAGTAAAACCTGGATCTTTTGCAACTTCCGTAGCACCAACGGTGATGAATGGAGTGTTAGCAGCTACACTTTCAGCAGTAGTGAATGTCACACCTCCCTTGAACGTGGCAATCTTTGTTGCGCTTACCTCAGATGGCGTTACTGCGAAAGGCAGACAGAAAGTATTGATACCGTCCTTGACACCGCGCTTCAGTTCTACGGATGTAGCAGTAAAGCCTGTTGGAGCATTGAATGGATGTGCGTCGTCAAGTATCAACGTTGTTGTGGTTCCATTGACAACTACGTTCTCATTATTTTTAGTAAAGAAGGCATCGGCATAAACAATGCAGTTAGGATTTTTACCGCGCGTTGAGTTATAAGCATCCTTCAAAATGGTGCCACGCATATCTACTGACGTTACGGCATTGTCGCCTAACTTATCCTCTAAAGTCGCAAAATCATTGTATTTTACCTCAAACCAATCGCCATTAGCATTCTGACAATCGCCATTCATATATGAGCCTCTCAAAGTAATATTTCCTGTTAATGATCCATCGGTAATGTCTTTCAGAGGAGTTGTACCTACCATGGGGACTGGCTCAATAACAATGTTGTCAATATAGACATCTTGGTTTGATGTTACGCTACCAGTTTGTGCGGTTATGGCAAAAACACCAGGGAAGTCATTCAGCCCGTCATTAGTTGAGAAATCGAGTACGACTTTTTGCCATTTACCACCGCCGCCATACCATGCAGCTACTTTTTGCCAATATTCGCCACCGTTTGTGGGATCAGAAAGCTCAACGAGGACATTGTCATTTACTTCTTTTTTGATCATGAAGGATAAACGCCTGTTACCATTTAGATCTGGTTTAATCCAGTCACGGAAGGGTAATGCAACATGTTTCTTTCCGAAATCATCTCCTGTCATAGTAAACTTCAGACATTTGTTAGATGTGTTAATGCCATCTTTCTCGGGATTATCAACGAGGGTAGGGTTCCCACGATCCCACCATCCTGCATTTGCATTTCTATCAGTAATAGTGGCATCTTCGCCATCCCATAGCACTATCTGTGCCGAGGCTGCTGTTGCGGTCACCAATGTGACCAATGTGAGTAATAGTTTTTTCATACTTTACAGAGAATTGATTGTTATTATATATTATGTTGTTGTTTGTTTTATTAAAAATGTTATCCTGAAAAACAATCTTTTCTCTAACTAAAAACTACTATTAACCAATTTTTACTAACCAATCAGTATTGCGATAACTTGACATCGCTGACCGTGATAGAACCACCGTAGTTGTTGATGCTCCAGCAGTTCTTCTGAATGCCATAGATACGCTGGGTGTAAGCAACATTATCGTTGATGTACATCACCAATACGCTGTTGTCTGTATAGATATCGATGTTGTAGGTGTTGTCGGCAGGGCGGGCAAAACCGTAACCGTCGATACCCTCTACAACACCCTTACCATTGGCGCCTTCTTCCTCGAACTTGACCTTACGCCAGTCCTCATCCTCGGGGTTGACCACGATGGTGTAGTACTTCTCAGAGTCTGTGCCACGTACGAGCGAAACCCCGAACTTATCCCAGTTGTTGCCAGTGGTGACAGTGAATGAGATGTGGTTGTGGTCGCCCAGACGGTTGTAGAGCACATAGGCATCGTCGCCAGAGAGTGAACCATTGCTGTAACCATTGCTTGCCATGACATTGACGTTCTGAGCCTGGCTATACTTGTTGGCAATAGCGGGAACGGCACCAAGGGTAAGTGTTCCGTCGGCATGCTGGATAATCTTGTGGCATACCAATGCACCAGCCCATGCAGGCTCACCGTCGGCACCTACGTTGACGTTCTTGTCGAAAATGGTAGCGCCCTCACGCTTCGGACACCAACCCCAGATGAGACGGTCGGTACCATTGGAAGCAGTCTTACCGGCATAGAAAGCACGGCTGTCGAGCACACCTTCCTTGCCATCCTTAGGCCAGTTGGCACCGGGATCGTTGAAGCAAGCCTTCAAATCCTCGTAGGTCTTTGCCATCATATACTTCACCTTGCGGCTCCAAGGGGCACGGTATGCCTCGCTGTAGACCAGATACCAGTAGTCACCCATCTTGAAGATGTCAGGACACTCACACATACGGTCCCAGATCATGGGGAACTGTCCTACGTGCTCCCATGTCTTGAGATCGGTAGATTTGAATTCTGCAAACTTCAAGTTGCTGGAAATCACCATACGCCATGAACCATCGTCAACCTTGAACACCTGTGGGTCGCGGAAGTCCTTGGTAGAATATCCGTAGTCATCACCCTTCAACTGCCACAGGTCGTCCTTTGTCCAAGTCTTGAAGTCCTTCGACGTGGCACGCATCACTACCTCGCGGTTGGGCAGTAGCACGTTGTAACCTGTATAATAAATATAATAGGTTTGGTCAGCCTCATTATATACGGCACAACCTGTTCCCAAGGAAGCGTCCTGCAGGGCAGTAGAAGCACCTACGGGCAGCACCTCGCCCAGCGGCTCGTAGTTGGCACCGTCGGTGGTGCTGATGCCCCAGAAGGGGTGATAGCAAGGACCGTTATTGTCATATTCCTGCAGATAAAGCACCTTGAAGTTGCCTTCCTTCTGATCGTAGAACGGCATGGGGTCGCCACAGCGTCCGATTGCAGGGTGATAGTAGGTGAGGAATCCCTTCTCGTCGGTAGAGTTGAAGAAGGCTGTAGTACCTGCCCAGTTCTTCTCGGGATCTGGACCAAAGGTGTCGTCGCTGCATGCCGTCAGCGCAAGGGCTGACAGCATGATAGCGAATGTTGAAAATATCTTCGTCTTCATAATCTTTATTTCGTTAAGTAATTGATAGCGTTCTTTGTCATAGTGGCAATGTTCTTGTGGAAGTTCTCCACATAGCCAGCCTCGAAGGTGTAAGAGTACCAGTCGTAGCAACCGGAACTGATACAGATGATACCACCCTTACCGTCCTTGGCAGGATACTCCCAAGCAACAATGGCACCGTCGCCACCTACACCGATGATGGTAGCACCCGTGCGGGTTGTCCAAGCGTTGTAATCATCATAGCCACCCCAGTCGGTACCGATGTGATACTGAGCAGTAGAGTTGGTGATGTGATAACCGGCATCAGTGCAGTAAACGGCATTAGGATCGTCACCGGCAATGAGGTTCTGCCACATAGGATGATCGTTCTGACCGCTATAAATAAAGAATTTCCATGGATCGCCGCAAAGCTCAGCCTTGTCTTCGTCCTGACCCCAACAGTTGTTAGGTGTGGTCCATTCATCGTCACCAGTGACGCCGATGAACGATGGGAGGTTGGTAGCATAACGGCTGAGGAAGAGTGCACCGCCATTCTCGTAGAATTCGCGAATCTCGTTCTTGGCCTCAAGAGCCTCAGGAGCATTGGCAACGAACTGGTCGTGACCGTCAACACCGCCGTCCTTATGGTAGTGCCACCACATAATCTTACATTCAGAGAGGTCAACGCTCTTGGCGTGGATGTCGGCAAATGATGCATAGAGGGTTCCCTCGACGTTGCTCATCATCCATGTGCAAGCCTCCTTGGCCTCAGGATCGAGGTCGTCCATCGTTGCAGCAGCACCGATGAAGAGTGCCTTAGGCTTGTCGATGGCAATCACTTTTACAGTATAGGTTGACTCTGCAGAATTGTTGGTCACGGTATAGGTGACGGGCTGCGAGAAGTCCTGTCCCACACCTGATGCAGGTGTGATAGTGGCATTGGCACTGAAATCAATGGTAGGAACGAGGTTGGTGATATCGACAGAAGCAGGCACATAGATAGTGATGGTCTTAGCTTCTTGGTCGATGTTACCACGGTAGATGTCGTTGACAACGAACTGATAGATGCGGGCCTCGTCGCGCATAACGCTGATGGTCCAGTCGAGGAATACATCACCATTAGAGATATGCATCACCTTGGCAGCGTCCATATTCAGGGTCTGGCCCAGGCTGATGCTGCTTTGAGCACCATCGGAGATGGCGAGCGCCGTCACCTTCATGGCAGAGGTCTCATAGACTTCAGGAAGGCGTACCACGATGCTACGTGTGGTGAAATCAATGTTTCCCACGTAGCCGTCGAGTGCGAATGTCTCTACCTTACAGTCACCGCTAAGCTTCAGGTCACTGGTATGGTCGCTGGAACATGCTGCAAAGGCCAGCATGACCATTATCGCACCTATGATATTTAATACTTTTGTTTTCATAATTATATAGTCTTTATCTTTAAACTCTAAACTATAAACTCTAAACTATCTTACCAGTTACCAATGTTTTGGGTGTAATGTCCGTTAGAGGCAGCAATCTGACTGAATGGGATAGGCAGATATTCGTCTTTGTTGGCAGTGAAGTGGGCATTGCTGTAGATGGCGCAACTGCCAATCTCCTCTGCATAGTATTTGTTGAGGACGGTAGCGGCATCGCCCCAGCGAACGAGGTCGAAGAAACGCTCTGACTCCATTGCCAGTTCCAAGCGGCGCTCCATCTTCACAATCTTAATAGCTTCTTCCTTAGTGTAAGTACCCTTATAGTTGGCGACGTACATCTTCACACCATAGCTGCCCTGATAGCCGGAAATCATCTGGGTGCTGCCAGCAGCACGAGTGCGGATTTGGTTGACCAGTGCGATGGCCTTATCGGCATCGCCCAACTGTGCGTAAGCCTCGGCGCGCATCAGCAAGACGTCAGCATAACGGAACACGATGCGGTTCATTGAACTTGCCCAGTAAGAACCCTTGATGAGATACTCACCGATGAGGGCAGGATCAACATTCTGCTTCAAAGTGACATAGTAGCCATAGAGACCGTTAGAGCGGCTCCATATGCTGGTTTCTTCCATCATGAAGTTCTTGTTGAACATATAGGGAAGTCCAGGCATACCAACAGTCAGGAACAGACGTGGGTCGGCATTATCGGTAGCCTTGTCGTATTTCTTCTGGTTGAAGTTGTCGAGCAAAGGCAGACCGTTATCACCTGTGTGGAAGGCATTCACAAGGTTCTGTGAGGGTTTGTAGAAGTCGCAACCACCATCAGTTGCACCGGGGATGTTGGGCGGAATCAGACCGTAGCTCCAGTTGAGGTTACCATAGGTAGAACCGTCGTTGCGGGAATACTGGATGGCCCAGATGCTCTCAATACCATTCTCATACTGCTCCTCGGGACGGAAATTGTTGTGGATGTCCTTCTCCAGGTCGTAGTTGGCAAAGAGGGTAGGATTGGTGAATTCAATCACCTTCTCAAGGTCAGTCTTGTCGATGCTGGTAATCTGGTTGCTCTTGGCATCGTCCTGACGGTAAGCCTTGTAGAGATAAACCTTAGCCAGGAAGGCTGCAGCAGCGGCCTTGGTGGGACGACCCTTGTCCTCCTGCGTAGCAGGCAGCGTGTTATAGGCCTCCATGAGATCGTCGATGATGACCTGCCAGCCCTCGTCGTTCGTGTACTCTGTATTAGAGAGTTCGTTATACTGCTGGTAAGTCAGGTTTTCATCCACTACAAAAGGAATGTTCTTATAAAGGCGCTTCAGCAGGAAGTGTGCATAGGCGCGGAGGAACTTCATCTCAGCCAGGCGCTGGCTCTTCATCTTGAAGTCGTCGCCAGTGGTGTTGAGCAGTGCAATGGCACTGTTGACGCGTGAGATGCTGTTGTACAGACGTACCCACATGTCGTTGATGTTCCAGTTGGTGGTCAGCACGCCCTGTTGTACCTCCAACTGATGGAATACGTCACCGTCGCTGGTACCGTTACCACCTTTGTAGGCATCATCGGAACGTACATCGAAGTTCCACATAGAGAAGGAGGAGTTGATATCCTCGGCAGAGGTGAAGATAGCATAGGCAGAAACTACCATAGCCTCGGCATTCTCAGGAGTCTTCACCTGTTCGTCGCTAAGGACTCCCTGCGGTGTGTGCTCATCGAGGAAGCTGTTGCAGGCTGTGAAGCCGCAGATGACGCTGATAGCACAGATGATATATAATATCTTTTTCATGATTTCTTATATTTAGAATGAAAGATTGAGACCAAACGTGATGTTGAGAGGGATAGGATAGCCGAAGTTGGCATTCTCAGGATCTACACCAGAGAACTTCTTGCTCTTGATGGTGAGCAGGTTCTGGGCAGAGAGATACATGCGCAGACGAGACAGATGAATCTTGTCGCAGATGCTCTTCGGGAAGTTGTAACCCAACTGGATAGTGCGGAGCTTGGCGTAAGAGCCGTTCTCAACGAAGTAGGTTGATACACGCTTCTCGTTATTGTTGTCCATCGTGCTGACGGCTGGGATGTTAGAACCAGGATTCTGTGGGCTCCAAGCATCGAGCAGACGGCGTCCCTTGTTCAGGTTGGTGATGTTCAGACCGCTCCAGAGGTCAGTCTGCTTCTTCAGGTCGCTGATAACGTCAACACCCTGTACGCCTTGCCAGAACATGGTGAAGTCGAAGTCCTTATACTGTAGGTAAACGTTCAAACCCCAAGTAAAATCAGGTACTGGAGAGTAAATCCAGTCTTGATCCTGCTCGTTGATGACACCGTCGTTGTTCAGATCCTTCCAACGGATACGTCCCAAACCGGCACCATTCTGTGCAGCGTGATTGTCAATCTCGGCCTGACTCTTGAAAATACCATCATAGACATAGCCTACCTGGGCACCCATTGGATGACCTACAACGCTCTTCACGCCGTTACCACCGAAAGTTCCGTTAGCAGCAATCGTCTCGGGAATCTTGGTTACTTTGTTTCGATAAGTACCGAAGTTACCTGTTACATCGTATGACAGTTTGCCAATCTCACCACGGTAACCGACGTTGAACTCGACACCAGTGTTCTTCATCTCACCGGCATTGATCCACTGGCTGGAACCTTCACCCATTACACCGATACCTGGCATGTAAACCAGAATATCCTTGGTCTTCTTGTAGTACCATTCGAATGAACCGTAGAGGGCATTACGGAAGAAACCGAAATCGAGACCGAGGTTGGTCTGTGTGGTGGTTTCCCACTTCAGATCGTCATTGCCCAACTGGTTGCGCTTGAAACCACTGGGCAGCTGCTGACCGCCGTTGGTTCCTGCGATGTCGTAGCTCGTACCATAGCTCTGACCGCCGAAGCCTGCCTCACCATAGTTACTTACATAGAGCGTATAGCGTGCGATATTATCAATTTCCTGGTTACCGGTCTGTCCCCAAGAAGCGCGCAGCTTCAGGTTGTCAATCCAAGAAACATCCTTCAGGAACTTCTCCTGGTTGATGCGCCAACCGGCAGAAATAGAAGGGAAGGTACCATAGCGGTGGTTCTTACCGAAACGGCTTGAACCGTCGTGACGGATAGTGAACGATGCCATGTATTTGTCGTCGTAGGTGTAGTTCACCTTACCGAAGAATGATACCAGGGTGAAACCACCACCGTTACCGAAAGCCTCTGCCTCGCCGACACCAGCCTCTGGCCACATATAGTCGGGATTCAGAATAGCATAGTCATATTTCTTTCCGCTGAACCACTTGTCGTCCTCGCGGTTGATCTCAATACCGACCATGGCATCGCCACGATGCTTGCCCTTCTCCAAATTATAAGTGGCAATGGCATTCCACATCCACTTGGTCCAGTGCTCTTGTTTACCTTCCACACCATTGATGGGGTTGGCTACAGTACCCTCAGTGATAGGATACTGGAAGATGCGCTGCTCCTTCTGGCTATAGTCCAGACCGAAGCTTGAACGGATATGGAAGTCCTTGATGGGGTTGATGTCGATATAGGCATCACCGAACAGGCGCCAGTAAGTATAGCGGTTGTCGGCGTTACGATCCAGACGGGCGAGAGGGTTCTCACGGTCGGGGTAGCCGCCTACAGGACCGGCATAGTCACCGTTGATGGTGCGTACGGGCAGTGAGGGGTTGAACTGAAGCACGTTCTCCAAGAAACCACCAGGGGCAGCAACCTCACTGGTGCGGTTCAAAGTGAAGTGCTCACCAACAGTAATCACGTCGAGATCCTTAATCTTCAATAACTTATATTCGGTATTGATACGGGCAGAGATACGGTTGAAGTCTGACTGCTTGATAATACCCTTGTTGCCATAATAGCCTACAGAGAAGAAAGAAGAACTCTTCTCGGAACCGCTGCTCAGCGATACGTTGTACTGCTGAATCAAACCGGTGCGAGTAGTCTCTTTGAACCAATCGGTATCAGCAGCGGGAGTGGTACCTGCCGGATCCAGATACTTGTTCATGGTAATTCCGTTGAGAATTGGTGTGCCTTGAGCGTTATAGCTCCAGTCGTAGTTGTAGCCCAGACCGTTCTGGTTGGGGTCGAGACCGTCGTTGACAAAGCCCTGCCACATCACCTGACCGAATTCCTTGGCATTCAGTACTTCCATCTTGTGAGCGTAGGTCTGAATAGAAAGGCTGGCGTCAAAGTCGATCTTAATCTTACCTTCCTTACCCTTCTTGGTGGTGATGATGATCACACCGTTGGCAGCGCGGCTACCATAGATAGAAGCGGAGGCGGCATCCTTCAATACCTGGATTGACTCAATGTCGTTACCATTCAGTTCATGCATACCCGACTTGGTGGGAACACCATCGATAATGTAGAGAGGGTCGTTGTTGTTCAACGTACCGATACCACGAATACGAACGGTAGCAGCACCAGAAGGTGAACCATCAGCTGAGATGTTCATGCCGGGAACACGTCCCTGCATGGCCTTGATGGGGTTGTTCTCGTTCTGCTTGGACAGTTCGGCTACGCTTACTACAGATACGGCACCTGTCAAGTCAGCCTTACGCTGGGTGGTATAACCTGTTACCACCACTTCGTTGAGTGAGAAAGCGTCGTCCTGCATCACGACTTTCATGCCGTGGGCGGCAGGCAGCTCTTGAGTCTGATAGCCGATGTAGGAGAACACCAGGGTCTTTCCTGCAGCTACCTTCAACTTAAAGTTACCGTCGAAATCGGTAACAGTTCCGTTCGATGCTCCTTTCTCCATGACGGTGGCACCAATCACAGGTTCGCCTGTGGCATCGGTGACATTACCCGCAATCTCCTGCGCGTACATTATAGTACATGTAAGCAGGGAGAGGAAACTCAGAATCAGTCTTCTTGTTTGTTTCATTTGCTTGTTATTTTGGTTAGTACTCTTGTTAATTACTGACGCAAAAGTACTATAAAAATATGCGAGCGATTAGAAATTATCGTTCGCATACTAAAAAAAATGTTTCATGGAACAAATGTTGACTATTATGTCAAATCTGTTCAGTCTGTCCGTTTTGACGCAGGTCCATGGGGTATTTGCCGTATTGTTGCTTGAAACATTTAGAGAAATAACCCGGTGTACCGAATCCTACCTCGTAGGCAATCTCTTGAACGGTTTTCGTTGTAGTACAAAGTAATACGTAACCCTGTTGCAGGCGGATCTTACGGAGCAATTCAACGGGGGTGAGCCCGGTAATGACTTTCACGCGACGATATAACTGGACACGGCTCAGACCCATTGCCTCGCCTAAGTCCTCGATTTTCAATTCGGGGTTTGACATCTGGGCTCGGATGGCTTCGTTTAATTGCTCGGCAAAGATCTCGTCCTGTGAACGCGGGGTGGGCAACTGCTCCTTTTCCGTTTCCAAGAATGGACGCATGGGTTGTGGGGCGGCATGGGTGTAGAGCAGGGTCTCTTCCTCGTTCAGCGTCTGTTGCTGACGGATGGCTTTGCGCGTCTGAAGATAAGCTCGCCATATCATGATGATGGCTATTATCAGCACGATAATGGCAATGAAACTGCCAATCAACACTTTGTGCTGGGTGTTGTATAGTCCAAAAGCAGTTTCCAACTTGTCGTGGATGGTTATCATGTGGTCGTTCTGACTCATCAGCTCCATGGATTCCCTTGTAACGAGATCAACGTTGTCGGGAGTGACGACAAAGCCTAACATGGGATTCTCACGTTCAAAAGGTTTACCAGTGAGGATGTCAAGAGCCAAACGGATAATCTTCTCGCCATGGGTAGGGTAGTAATAGGTTCCTATCTGATGGCCTAATGTTACATATTCTAAGCCTTCGTGAGGCATGCCATCAATACCAAGAATCTTAACGCGTCCTTCTACATCCTGTTCCACGACAGCCTTGTAAACGCCTGTCGCCATACCATCGTTGTGGCAAAAGATGAAAGTGTGGTCTAACTGTGAACTGTCTGTTTTGCGGAGCGAGTCAATCAGTTCAGTGGCAAGACGGCAGGAAGTGTCGCTTGCCCAATCACTCTTCCTACAGATGTACTCGACCTCTGGCAATTCCTCCATTGACTTTTCAAAACCAAGATGGCGTTCCAGTGCCGGTGTGCTACTTAACAGTCCTGTAATCTCCATCACCACAGGTTTCTTATTTCTTGTTTCTCGCCCTTTATCTCTGACAAGGGAGGCAATATACTGACCTACAATGTAACCAGCTTCAAAGTTGTTGCCACCAATAAAAGCCGTATAGTCTGCACTGGTCTTACGGTCGAAACTGACGACGGGGATGCCGGCTTTGAGAACTCGGGCAATGGCATCGTTGATGACTTTCGTGTCCTCATAGGGGGCAACTACCATAAGATCGATATCTGTCTGTGCTAAGCTGTCAATCTGACGAGCTTGAACTTCAGGTTCGTCATACGAATTAACGATGTCCACCTTGACATCGTGCTCATAGAGGTGTTGGGCAGCCATCATCTCCTGATTCACCTTCTCGCGCCAGGGACCCTTAGAACATTGAGCCACACCTATTTTATATACCCTCTCGTTGTCGGAGCAGGCAGTCAACAGCAGAAATAGTGCTGGAAGAAATATCCAAATAGTCTTCTTCATCATTGTCAATTTAGTTTTCTGTGTGCAAAGATACAAAAAAAACTATTACCTTCCATACTATTGTCGAAAAAAAAGCCCAGACACTATCGACAGTGCCTGGGCGGATTGGTTAGTAATCCTGAAATACAATCTTTCCTTTTACTAAACTAAAAACTACTATTAACCAATTTTACTAACTAGATGTCTTAGATAGACATTAGGTATTCGATGCTGTTCTTAGCCAACTTCAGGATGTTGTCCTGATAGGCGTTGTTCTTGGGGTGGGCGCTGATATCGTTAGTGCCATCCTCGTTCTTCATAGAGAACTCGCAACCGCCATTACCAATGCAGAGCACGGTGCCGCAACCCTTCTGGAATCCATCAGGAGCCTTCTCGGCACCCTTGGCCTCCCAGACGTTCAACTGGCTGACCCACTTCGCCTGACCGTCCCATGTGGCGAGAGGATAGATACCATATTCCTCAGTAATCGATTTGTAGCACTCTTCCGTATCGTTATTCAATTCGGTCAGAATATTTGGAATGTCGTAGAACACCATGTTGTGGTTCTCTGTCCATCCTGCACCCTTCATAGCGATAGCAGCAAAGCATTCGTTGTTCAGTTTCTCAACAGTCATGCCATTGTAGATAGCATGTTTGCTGTAGTCCATGGTGAACTTGCCTGTATTGACGCAAACTGCCATCTTCCAAACATCATTGTTGATGAAGCCACGACCTGTGTCGATGCCAGGTGCTGTGCGAAGGAGAGATGTTTTAACACGGTTGATGGTTCCGATGTATGGCACGGCATACGACCACAGCAGCAGGTTGCCACCATTCTTGACATATTGCTCGATAACAGGAGCTGCATTCTTAGCTACGTCAGAGAAATTCCAAACATCGTCAGCACTTCCCTCGTCAAAGTCGCGCAACCAGAAGAGCATGCGGTAGTCTTCGATATTCTCAACGGTGCTGATATTGCCAAAGTAAACATATTCCCCCTTTGGATAAGTTTCCTTGAACCAGAGCCATGCTGAGGCTTCGTCATCATCGCCTTTCTCCAGCAGTTCCTCGGGAGTAGCATATTCAGACAGGAAGGCTGGAATCTTACCACCAATCTTGGTAGAAGCAGAGATAGGCAGCGCCTTACCCTCGGCATTCTGAGCAATGAGGGTTGCTTCCCAACGTTCCTTCATCTCAACACCCTTGATGGTGTAGGAAGTGCCGGTAACGGTTTCAGTAATCTTCTTAGAACCATCGCCGTTGACCAATGTGAGAATATAGGAAGTAGCATCCTCTGCTGCATTCCAAGTGACTTCCAGATTGTGCTCATCGTCAGAGATATCTACCTGAGTCATCTTCAGGTTCTCTGGGGCTGTAGCACCACCACGTGTGTAGCTGGTCATCACACCCTTAGAGGTAGCATCGCCATTGGTATATTTGAAGAGGAACTCGTAGAGCTGGTTGGTCTCCAGGTTCTTGAGTGTGAAGGAATTACCCTCAATAGTAGTCAGACCCTGAGTCTGTGAACCATTCTTGAAGACAGCCACCTGCATCTGAGCACCTGTTGGCACCTGCGACCAAGTGAGCGTGTAGTCGTAATCGTTAGCACCGCTGGCTGCACCAGAGATGGTGGTGACATCGGGAGCTGGCAATTGCATGGCAGCAGAACCTGGGAGGTCTCTGTCCTGACAGGAAGCCAACAGCAGGACGCCCATCAGTGCTGCACCTATTTTATTATATATAGTCTTCATAATTACTTTAATTTTTCAGTTCTTCAATTTTTTAATTCTTAATAGCCTTTGTTCTGATGGTAGAGTCCCTGAACATAGTTCATCTGGTTAGATGCGATGGGGAAATACTCGTTCTTACCCTTGGTGAAGAAGGCATCCTTATAGTAGAGGGCATAGGTCTGACCATCGTATTCGTCGGTCTTTTCAGAAGCGAAGTAAGCATTGAGCGTTTCAGAGAGCATACCCCAACGACGCAGGTCGAAGAAGCGGTGTCCTTCCATAGCCAGTTCTACACGGCGTTCCCAGCGCAGAGCCTTGCGAGCATCGTCCTTAGAGGCGAAGTTACCGTACTTACTGATTTCGCACTGATCCTTAGCATAGCCGATAAGTGACTTCGCATTGATGTCTTTTGCTGCACGGTCGCGGATGGTGTTGATGATTTCCAAAGCCTCGCCGTTAAAGTCACCGCTCTCGATGAGGGCCTCGGCACGCATCAGCATCACATCTGTATAGCGCAGCACGTAGTCGTTCTGGGCAAATGCCTGCCAGGGGTTGTCGTAGGTCTCACCCTTAGAACGTTGAGGAATCTCCTTCATAGAGCAGTAGTAACCGTAGGTGTTAGGAGTACGGCTGTTCTTCTTCTCCAGGGTGAAATCAGCCTCGTATTTGTAAGGATAGGTAGGCATACCGACGGTGTGGAACAGACGTGGGTCGTACTTGTACTTTAAATCGGCACCCAAAGTGAGGATGGCATTATGATCCTCGTCGAAATTATCCATAGGCAGACCGTTCTTGGTCTTGAAGGCGTTGACCAGGTTCTGTGAAGGCTTGTGGAAGTCCCAACCGCACGACCACATGAGCCATACACCATTCAGCATGTTCGACCAGTTGGCACGTCCGTAGAGCGTACCGTCGTCGGCCTTACCAGAGTGCTGTACGGCAAAGATACTCTCGCAAGAATTGGCATAGTCCTGTAGGAAGATATGACCGTAGGTGTCGAGATAGTCGTATTTTGAATTCTTGACCACTTCGGTATATTCAATCACCTTCTTGATTTTTGCCTGGTCAACATGAGCGTAGCCCGTGGTAGCCTCGTAGCCGTCACCGTATGCCCAGTTCAGATAAACCTTGGCAAGATAGGCAGCGGCAGCCACCTTGTGGGCACGTCCAGTCTTGCCAGGATCGGCCTCTGCCAGATTCTCGTAAGCATATTGGAAGTCGTCGATAATCAACTGCATGAGGTCGTCGTGCGAGCTCTGTGGAGTAGCCTCGATAGCGGCATTGTCCATACCTTCAGTGATGAAAGGCACTTCATACCACATCTGCTGCAATTTGTAATAGAAATGGGCACGCAGGAAACGAGTCTCAGCCTTCAGTTGCTTGATATTAGCAGTCTCCTCCACATTCTGCATGGCTTCCAAAGCACGGTTGCAACGAGAGATAGCACTGTATAGTTGATACCACAGTTCGTCGAATTCACCACGGTCGGGCTGTAAGGTAGAGAAAATCTCCATGGGGTGATAGCCGGTGTCGTTCTCGCCGGAGCCACCTTTGAGACAGTCGTCGGCACTCATGTCGCCATATGGCCACAGGTTGAAGGGATAGGAATACCAGTCATCGCCCAGTTTGGCGTATGCTGCGGTGACAAGTTTCTCAGGGCTTGAGAACGCTGTTCCTTCATCGAGCGTACCCTGAGGCTTCAAATCATCAACGCTACATGATACTGCAAGGGCAGAAAGCAGCAAGGACGCGATATATATATTAATCTTTTTCATAATTCTTGTTTTTTTAGCGGTAGCAAATTATTCACTTTTCTCTTTTCACTATTACCTTCTTAAAATCCTAGCTGTATTCCGAATGTGAATGAAGCTGTATGAGGATAGTTCCATGCTGTGTTCTCAGGATCAGAGCATGTCAGTGAGCTTGACTTGATGGTCAGCAGGTTGTCGCCAGAGAGATAAATGCGGGCACTGGAAAGCAGCAATTTCTTGACCAGAGAATCGGGTATGCGGTAGCCCAATTGCAGGGTACGTAATTTGATGTAGGAGCCATTCTCGACAAAGTAGGATGACATACGACCCTCGTCGGCACCGTTAGATGTGGTCAAAGCAGGAATGGTAGAGCCTGGGTTGGCTGGTGTCCATGCGTTGATAACGCGTTCACCCTTATTAGAACCGGCATCGGTGATGCTCCAGAAGTCAGTCTGGTATTTCTGGGTGTTGATAACGTCAACACCAGATACTCCCTGCCAGAACATGGTGAAGTCAAAGTCCTTGTAACCAAGGTTGACATTGAAACCGTATGAGAAGTTGGGCACTGGATTGAATACCCATGTGCGGTCGGCCTCGTTAATCTTGCCGTCACCATTGAGGTCGGCATATTTCAGACCACCCACGCGGGCACCGGCCTGTCCGGAAGCCAGCACTTCCTCGCGCGACTGATAGAGTCCTTCAGCCACATAACCGATGAGAGAACCATAGGCTTTTCCGTCCTGAGCCAAGTTGTGGAAGTCGTTGTGCTCGTAAGAGTTCTTAGACTTCTCAGGCAGATAGGTCACCTTAGAGCGGAAGAAGTCGAAGTTACCGGTGATGTCGTAAGAGAGTCCGTAGGAGGTCTTATGACGATAGCCCAGGTTGAGTTCCATACCCCAGTTCTTCAGTGTAGGACCGTTGATCCATGTCTGACCACCGAAACCGATGGCACCGAGGAAGGCGGGTTGAACGAGCATATCCTTGGTTTCCTTGAAGAAAAGGTCGTAAGAACCATAGAGGTCACCTCCGAAGAGTGAGAAGTCGGTACCGAAGTTCCACTGAGAAGAAGACTCCCACTTCAGGTCTTCGTTGGCAGACTGTGACTTATAGTAACCTGAAGGCAGTGTGCCTGAGCCCTGTAGATTGACATCGTATGCGGTAGAGTTCTCGCGGCTTGAACCGTAGTCGGCTACATAGAGTCCGTAGTGAGCGATATTAGAATTCATGCCCTGGTTACCGGTAACACCATAGCTGGCGCGGATTTTCCAGTCGCGGAGCCAATCGGCCTTGATATGCTTTGAGAGACGATAACCGAGAGATACAGAGGGGAAAGTACCATACTGGTGATTCTTACCGAAACGGCTGGAACCGTCGTGACGTAATGTAAATGAAGCCAGCAGTTGGTCGTTCCAGTTATAGTCGATCTTGCCGAAGTAAGACATCAGCTTGTAACCGTCACCAGCACCGCGAACGGTCTGGATGCCAGTACCGGCACTGGGCCACATATAGTCGATTGTTTCCAAGGGATAGTTCACACGACGTCCGGCAAAGTCGATGCCATTGTCCTGATGAGCCTCCAGTCCGAGCAGGATATTGAGGTTGTGGTTCTCGGCGATATCAAAATTATACTGAGCAGTGTTCGACCATGTCCACTTTGTGCTGTGGGTCTGAGCCAGTTCACTGGCATTGGTGTCATTGTTGACAACGTCAGAGTGCCAGGTGTGAGTCAGTGCGCGGATGTAACTATTGGTATAGTCGATACCGAAGTTAGAACGGATCAGCAGTCCTTCGATGGGAGTGATGTCGACATAGGCGTTGGCAAAGATGCGCCATTTCTTCAAACGGTTGTCCTTGTTATGATAGAGCTCGCGCATTGGGTTCTGGCGGTCCGACATACCACCTACAGGACCGGAGAATGTCTCGCCGTCAATCTCGTAAACGGGCAGCGTGGGCGCCATTTTCAGGGCGTTCTCCAGAGGTGCACAATCTACATTATTAGAATAAGAGAAGGCAGCATTCTCACCAATCGTCACAATCTTGTTGATTTTGTAACTGCTGTTGAAACGAGCTGAGAAGTTCTCGAAATCAGTATGCTTCAAGACACCGGTGGCCTTCTTATATCCGGCTGAGAAAAGCATGGTGGTTTTTTCTGAGGCCTTTGACAATGAAATGTCGTAGTTCTGAGTGACACCAGTGCGTCCAATCTGGTCAACCCAATCGGTATCGCTGAACGGCATGGTCTGCTTGGCATTCATATAACCATTGTAGAAACCACCGATATGATATGTATCCATCATACCGGTATTGGGGTTATAGACAGTGATAGGCTTACCACCCTCAACATTAAGTCCAAGACCATAGTTTGCGGCATAGTCCTCAGGATTCTTGCCGTCGTTGAGAGCAGCCTGTACAAGAGCAGTAGCATACTGCTGACTGTTGAGCAACTTCATCTTTTGTGTCATCCACGCTACAGAGATGGAAGCGTTGAAGTCGATGTTGATCTTGTCGCTCTTCTTACCTTTCTTGGTTGTGATAATAATCACACCATTGGCAGCGCGGCTACCATAGATAGAAGCCGAAGCAGCATCTTTCAATACTTGCATCGTCTCAATGTCGTTGGTGTTCAAACTGTTGAGCGAACCACTGTATGGCACACCGTCAACAATGAAGAGAGGAGCAGTACTTGATCCACCCATAGAACCGATACCACGGATTTGTACGTTGGCTTCGCCAGAGGGAGAGCCATTAGTGGTGATGGTCATGCCAGGTACCTTACCCTGCAGAGAAGCCATGGGGTCGGTGGTGCTGGCCTTGAAGTCCTTTGTTTCAACAACACCTACTGATCCGGTCAAATCGGCCTTGCGTTGAACCTGGTAACCAGTGATGACAACCTCGTTCAGTAGTTGGGCATCATCTTTCATTGTTACTGTCATCCCGTTCTGGGCTGGCATCTCAACAGTCTGGTAACCGATGTAGGAGAAGACAAGGGTCTTGCCTGCTTCAACCTTCAACTTAAAGTTACCATCGAAATCGGTAACGGTACCGTTAGTAGTACCTTTCTCCATGACGGTGGCACCGATGACGGGGCCCGTAGCGTCATTCACAGTTCCTGTAATCTCCTGTTGCGCGTACATTATAGTACATAGAAGCAGGGAGAGGAAACTCAAAGTGATTCTTTTCGCTTGTTTCATTTGCTTGTTAAAAATTGGTTAGTACTCTTGTTAATTTGTGACGCAAAAGTACTACTAATAATAGCAGGTGGATAAAACAGATGTTTCATAGAACTAAAAAAATCGT
>Ga0256407_10006251_pt1 | contig 18524 bp, 9 predicted proteins | sample RumenRJG_04DNA_FD_193489 | JGI IMG/M metagenome (GOLD analysis project Ga0256407, IMG submission 193489) | Bovine rumen microbial communities from Lethbridge, Alberta, Canada - RJG_04 | ecosystem: Host-associated > Mammals > Digestive system > Stomach > Rumen | place: Canada: Alberta | collected...
ATCCCCATAAAGAAATAGAATTACTTAAAAAAAAATTGAGAGAAAAAATAATAATTAAAAAATATTTCAAAAAATAAATAATTTTATAATTTTACATTATTTAAATAAATTCCAATAAAAAAAAACTTAAAAAAATCAAATAATAATAAAATAAATAAATACTACATAAAAAAAAATTTAAAAAATGACAACCGATCCAAACTCTTTACTTCAAGGTCATTATAAAATAAAATTCAACCCAACAGATAAATTTCACTATACTTCAATATACCAAGAATCAGTAGGATTATTTCTTCATCAAGAAGTTCCTCAAGGATATAACTATATTGAGCCTCGTTTATCACCAAATGAAAAATTTCTTTCAGTAATAGGAGAAGGAGATTATTCTGATATAGTATTAATATATGATATTGATAATTTAATAGAATATAAATTTATTTATGATGAAAAAAAAAAAGTATTTGGAGTTGACTTTGCACCTGATTCAAGAAGTTTTATTATTATTTATAAAAATCAACCTCCTATTCATTATAATATTTCTTCAGGAAAAAAAATTGTTAGTTTTAAACCAAATAATAATGAAAAAAAAAAACCTATTGCTTTTACTTTTTCTGCTAAATGTAGATTTTTTGGTTTAGCTTATGATTTTGGTTTTTATATTTGGGATACTTTAAAAGGTGATATTGTTAAGGAAATTAAAGAAGAAAGTGATAAAAAAATTATTAGAGATAATTTACTTATTTCAATTAAGCAAAATTTACATATTAATATACGTGATTTTGGTAATGAAGATAAAGTTATTAAAAATTTAAGTATAAATGGTGAAAATTTACATTATGATGATATTTTAGCAATGATGCTTTCTCCTAATTTAGAATATATTTTTTTTGGTATTAAATCAGGAATTTTTAAAATGGATATTGAATCAGGAAATATTGATAAAATTATTGAATTTGAAAATGAAGCTTCTAGTATAAAATTAAGTCAATCATGTAAATTAGGTGTATCTACAAATTATAAAAATATCGATTTTTGGAATTTAGAAAAAAAAATAAATATTGGTTCTTTATTTAAAGAACAATTCAATTCTTATTCATTTAATTTCAAACAAGAAAAATTAGTAATATCAAATGATTACTGTATAACAATATTAAATTACAATGATGGTGAAACAGAAAAAAATATTTGGTTAAATAAAAACCCAGAAAAATTTAATAATTTTACATTTTCACCTGATTTTAAAGTTTTATTAGCATATATAGATGAAAAAAATGCAATATTATATAATTGTGAATCAGGAGAAATAATTCGTAAATTTCAAAATAAAGATTTATTAATATGTGAAATGGTTCCTTCTTCAAGTGATTATGGAGTCGTGGCTACAAAATCTGATGATGAAATAATTAAAATATATAATTATTCAACTGGAATTGAATTAATGTCTTTAAGTGGTTTTAATACTTATTCTTTTTCTTTTTCTGAAAAAGGAGATTTATTATGTTGTGGTTGTGTTAAAGGAGAAGAAATTTGTAGGGTTTGGAATTTACAAACAAATAAATTTAATTCTTATGTTTATAATGAAAGTGATAATAAAAATACTTTAGTTAATATTACTAAAAGTAAACAACCTAAAATTATTTGTGTTTCTGAAAAACAAAATCCTATTGTTTTTGATTATGAAAGTAAAGATTTATTAATTGAATGTGAATCACCTTTTATTTATGAAAAAATTGAAAATATTTCAAGCTCTTTTCAAAATAGATTCTTTATTGTTAAAGGAATGGATAATTCTGGTCAATCACAAGCAGTTGTTTTTTCACTTGATGATGGAAAATTAATTGAAGAATTAAAAAATTGTAATTGTATTCATGTTGGAAAAGAAAATTATATTCTTTCAAAATGTGAAAATAAAAATAATGGAAAATTAACTATTAATGATTTAAGTGATTTTAATAATATTCAAACTATTAATTGTGAAATTGATGCTGAAATTTCTAATTTTTTACAAGATAAAAATGTTATTGTTAGTCCTTTTGGTTCAGAAGATAATATTAAATTTATTTTAACTAATGTTTCTAATGGAGAAATTATTGGTGATATTGAATATACAAAATTAAAAGGAAAACATGCTGAAGTTGATTTAAGTGCAAATCCTGAAGAAAATACTTTGATATTTACTTATATTGAATTAATTGACAGAGTAAAAAGTAATTAATTTTAATTTATTTTTTAAATTAATTTTATTTTTTTTATTTAAAATAAATTAAAGTAAATTTATTAATTATAAATTATATTTAATAATTCTTTATTTTAAATAATTGCAAAAAAAAAAATAGTTAAAAATTAAAAAAAAAAAATAAAAATTTAAATAAAAAAAAATAAAAATTAATATATAAAAGATAATTTTTTTCTCATTTAAATTTTATCAAAAAACTCGAAATGTCTCAAAATCAAGATAGTATAGAACAGGTATTATCAAATGCATTGAGTCCAGAAAAATCAATAAATCAACCAGCAATGGATGAAATAATGAAAATATCTCAATCAAATTTTTCCTTATTTCTTCAAACATTAGGATCAATATTATCAAATGAAACAAAACCAACAAATATAAGACAATTAAGTGCAATCTTAATAAAAAATTCATTAATTCATTTTGAAAATTTAAAAAATGAATGGAAAAATAAATTATCAACAGATGATAAAAATAAAATAAAACTTTTAATTTTATCATCTTTAGCTTCAAAATATAAAGAAATAAGAACAAGTACATCAAATGTAATTGCATCAATATGTAAAATAGATCAACCTATAATGTCTCATTGGCCAGATTTAATTGATTCTTTAACTAAAAATTGTTTTAATGAAGATTTAAATTTAAAATTAGCTGCAATTGAAACTTTAGGTTTTGTTTGTGAAGAAATTCCAATTAAAGGAATTGATAGTAATACAGTTGATAATATTTTAAATTCTTTAATTCAAAATTTAATTAATTGTAATGAAGATATAGTTTGTATTCAAGTTTTAAAAAGCTTGTTTTATACTGTTAAATTAGCTGAAAAAAATTTTTCAAGTGAAAAAGATATTAGTAATATTATGAATTCTATTTTTTCAGTTGGGGAAAAATTTCAAAATAATGATCAAGTACTTGAAAATATTGCTATGTTATTTATTGAAATTATTGGAATTTCTAATTATTATGATTATATTAATCCATTTTTTGAACAAATTATTAAATTTGCTTTTAATATTATTTCAAGTAAGGAAAAATCAAATGAAAAATTATCTTTATTTGGTATTGAAATTATTTGTTCTATTGGTGATGAAGAATCTAAAAGAGAAAATATTTCTAATATTTCAATTAATGATTTATTAAGTGGAAATTATAAAAGTAGGTCTCAGAAATATTTTAATAGAATTAGTGAAGATTTAAAAAAATTGATTATTAAATATGTTAAAGTTCCTGAAGATGATGAAGATGAAAATGAATGGAATTTATCTAAAGGTTGTTTATATATTTTAAGTGTTTTAGTTAAAGTTGTTGATTCAAATAGTATTCATGATTTTTTTAAAGAATTAGGAGAACAAATTAAAAATTGTAAAAATATTAATGAAAAATGTAAATGTTGGTATTTATTATCAGGTGCTTTACATACTATTTATAGAAATGAAATGTTTACATTAATTAAAGAAAATTTAAACGATATTTTTAAAGATTTAAACACTTTTTCAGATTTAAAATTACAAAAAAGTTCATCATATCTTTTAATACAATTAACAAAATTATATCCAAAAGTACTAGACTCAAATAAATTAAATCAAGTAATACCACATTTATTAAGTTGTTTAAAAACATCATGTCCTTCAGTATCACAAAATATTTTTTTAATATTACAAAATATAATAAAATCAAATGGTGATCTTCAAACAAATAAAAGTTCAAATGTCTTAAGTAATTTCTTTGATGATATAATTATAAATATATTTATTCCAGCAACAAAAGAAGCAATTTCAAATACAGAAGACACAAAATTAGCATTAAGTAGATTAATTACAATTGGTACTTTAATTGATTATTCATCACATGATAAACAAGAAAAAATAATTGAAATTTTAATGCAATTTTTAATAGAAATTGAAAGTACTTATACACAATTTAATAATATGATATCAAATGGTGCAAATAAAGAAAAAATATTTCAAATTCAAGATTATTATTATACTTTACTAAGAATTATATTTAATAAATTAAAATCACAAATTGATTTAGATTTAGGAAAAAAAATATGGACATTAACAAATAATATATTTAAATTTAGAAATACAGTTTTTGAAGAAGCAAATTTAGCATTAGCTTCATTAGCAACAAATATGAAAGAATCCTTTACAGAAATATTTACAAATTATTATCCTTATATAGACTATTCAATTAAATCATATAACATATCATCACTAAGTAAAAGTGGTTTAGTTGCTTTATCAAATTCAATTCAATCAATAAAAAAAAATATAGAAAATTATTCTAATGAAATCATAAAATCATTAATTGATGTTTGTACATCAAATGATGTTCAAAGAGGAAATAAAACAATTGCAATATCATGTTTAGGTGAAATTGCTATAAATATTGGATTAAAATTTTCTACTTATTTAAATGTTGTTATGCAATTATTATTTTCTGCTTGTGAAATGGGAGTTAATGTTAGTGAAATTGATGATGAAGATACTATTGAGTTTATTAAAAATTTAAGATATGAACTTATTATGACTTTTACTTGTATTGAATTTTCTGTTGAAGATAAAACTGAATTGTTAAATCCTTTTATTCCTAATATTTTTACTTTTTTTAAAAGTATTGTTAATGATAAAGTTTGTATGAATGATAAAATTTTGAAAAGTATGTTGTCTTTAGTTGTTGATATTGTTAATATTTATGGAGATGATATTAAACAAATTTGTGATGAAGTTTTTGTCTCTAATTTAATTTCAAATATTAAAAATTATAAAATGAATGATTATGATGCAGAATTAAGTCAGCATGAACAAGTATTTAAAAAATTATTCCAACATTAATTAAAAGTTAATAATAAATGAAAATTGAAATAAAAATTTTTAAATTAAATAAAAGACTTATATATTATTGTATATTTTTTTCTATTTTTTATTTTTATAATTCTATAAAATAAGTAAATAAAAAAAAAATTTTATCATATTGAAAAAAAAATAAAAAAATTAAACATCAACATTATCAAAATTAGCAAGAAATTTCTCCATATCACCAGGATTAATTTTATGTTCATGATGAATAGTTTTATAAGTAACATTATCAAATTTATTAAGAGCCCCTTCTTTAATTAAAGTATCAAAATTCTTATGAGAAAAATTCATTTGTGATTTCAATAATTCTTTTTTATTTTCTAAAGCTTCATCAGTATCTTTTTCTTTAAATTTCTTAGATCTCATTAAATTCAAATTAATAATATTATTAAAACTTTTCTTAGGCCAAAATGATGTTGTAGCACTCATAAAATTTCCATTAGGATAATTATTCATTTCAAGACTTTTATCATTAATTAAATAAACACTTTTCCTATCAACATTTTTTTGCATATATGAAGGTAAAGGAGAACCTTTTTTATTAGGACGAGAAGTCATTAATTTAAAATTAGGAGATTTACTTTCAATATGATTATTAACTTTATCAATAACTAAATCAGGATTAAACATAATACCAGAATGAACACCTTTCATATATTTTACTTTAGATCTTACTGGAACTGGTTTATCATAAACTGCCATTGTTAATGCTCTTTCACGAACTAAAGAATAATTAGGCATTACAAAGGGTATTGCATTTGTTTTGAATCCTTTTGCTTTTTCTCTTTGTTCTCTACTTATTGTTTTTCTAAAATCTGGAGCTCGATTTTCATTTTTATAATGTGGTATAATATTTGGATTAGTAAAATTAGGATTATTTGAATTTGTATTTATATCAATTGATTCTGTATCAACATTTAAATTATTTGAATTATTTCTAAATTTTGTATATGTTTTACTAAATTTTGAATTATTATTTGTATTATCTGTTGATATTTGATTTGTTGTATGTGAAGTTTTATTTCTATTATTTTTAAATGTATTTGAATGAAAAGGACCATCTGTTCTTATTCTAACATCATTACCCATATTTGAAAAATCTCCTCTTATTGTTGTTTTATTCATATTTACTAATGTTTTTGCTTCTAAAACTGAACTTTTTCTATAAAAAAAATTTTTTGTGTCTTTTGGTATTTTTTTATATGTTCTTCCTTTTACTATTTCCCATTCTGGACCTGTTATTAATCTTGGCCAAATATATTCATATCTTGGATAATATCTTGAATATGATTCTCCTGATTTTTTTTTTCTTTTATTTAAATCCATCATGTGTTTATTATGATATTGAAATTTATCTTTTTTTACTAATTTAATTAATGGTTTTTTATTTTGGGATTTTGATATAACTCCTATTTTATCTTTATTTTCACTTGAATATACTTTAAATATATCTAAATTATCTTCTAATGATTCTACTTGTTGTGGTTCGTCTGGAGTAAATATATCTTTTATGATTATTTTTTTTTTCTCTCCATTTAAAATTTCTTCTTTATGAACTATTATATGATATTTTTCTGCTGAGTTTCTTCCTGCAACTGAATAACTACCAAACCAACCTTTTGCATCATTTTCAAACATTTTTTTTTATTAATTATTTATTTTTATTTTTTTTTTGTTGGTTATTTTTTAAAGGAGAAAAAAATTATATGTAATATTTTTAATATATATAATAAATAATATTCATAAAAAAAATATTATATTATATTAAATAAATAAAAATTAAAATAAATCAATATTTTTAAATTATTAAAATTAAAACAATATGTCATTAAATTCAACTCCTTTAAAAAATGAAGAACAACAAGAATTAAATGAAATTTTATTTAAAATAACTTCATCATTAAAAAAAAACAAAAGTCAAGAAAATGTAAGAGAACAATGTTCAAAAATATCACAATTAATAAAATCAAAAATAAATAATAACCAAGCAATAAATTTCATAATCAAAAATATATCATCATTCATAACATTAGAATCAATAAATGGAAATCATAAAGGTTTTAATTTATTAGATTCAGTAATCAAAACATTAAATCCAGATGAAATGATAATTTTTTTATCTCAAATTTTAACTGCTTTACAAGAAAATATTGCAGATGAAAATATTCAAGATGTTGAAAATAGTTATTTAAATATTTTAAAAGGTTGTCATGAAATAAAAGAAAATTCTGAAATATTTAAATTATTAAATGGATTTTGTGTTTATAATATGAAACAAAATAATTTGTGTTCTCAAGAAATTGGAGTTAAAACTTTTTTAGCTTTGATTAATTTTTTAAGTCTAAATAATACTAGTGATAATCATGATTTTGATGTTCAAAAAATTATTTGGGAAAATATTTATGATTTATTAGAAGATAGTAATTTTGTAAAAAAATATGAATTATTAAATTGTTTAAATGAATTAATATTAATTTCTGAAAATAATTTTGAACAATTTGCAGCTATTGCTTTATATAAAATATTAGATTATTTAAATGATGAAAATGATAATAATAAAATTATTACTTTAGATATTATTAAAAATTTATTAATTTATTGTGAAAATTCAATAACTCCTTTAAAAGAACAAATTAAAAATTTTCTTAAAGTAATTGAAAATTCTCAAAATGAAAAAATTGAAGAAGAATATCAAAATATTTTAAAATTATTAGGTATTAATATTGAAAAAAAGAAAATAACACAAAGTCTTCTTTCTAATGATAGTATAATCAGAGATGAAAAAAAGTATAATACTAATTTAAATTATAATAAAGAAAATGAAAATGAAATTGATTTAAATAAAAATAAAAATGATAAAATGATAATGACTAATATTAAAAAAAATCAAAATCCTTTAAAAATTTCTGATTTAAATAATAAAGTAAAAAAGAAAATTCCAACAACACATAAAAGGAAAAGAAAAGTGAATAAACACATAACAAAATCAAATTCTCAAATTGATGAATTTTCAAATAAAAACAATTATAATACTGAAATTATAGAATCAGAAATTAGTAACAATGACAATTTATATAATAGAAATATAATTCCTGAATATGAAAATAAAATTTCAATTCTTCTTTCTCAAATGAAAACAATGTCAGATAAACAATTATATTTATTAGATGTAATTTCAAATATTCAAAATTATTCAACTGAACAAATAAATTTATTAAATCAAAAAATTGAAAATTTAGAAAATAATATTTTAAATAAAAATAATGATAAAAATAATGATAATTTATCTCAAAATGAAAATATAATAAATAAACAATTAAAAAAATGTATTTCTTCAGGTGATGAATCATCAATTATTAATTGTATTTCAAATATAAATTTAAAAGATATTAAAGAATTAGAAATAGATACAATTGAAAATACTTTATTAGCAATTTGTCCAATTTTATCAAAAGGAAATAATATTCATGAATGTATTACTTTTATAAAAGCAATTTTAATGTCATATAATAATCAATTTAAATTAAGAGATGTTACTTTAAAAAATATAAATGATATTTTATTATATATAAAAGATAATATTAATGATATAAAAGATGAAGATTCAATAGATATTTCTCTATTAGTTTCTTATTTAAACAAAAGGTAAAAAATACTAAATTTAAATTTTTTCAATTAATAAATAAATAAAATTTAAATTTAAAAAAATAAATAAATAAAAATAAAATGTCAAATTCTAGTTCATTTGGTTTTGTCAATAAAATAAATTTATCAGATGTTCCAAATATAAAAAAAGAAAAAATATATTCATTTATTAATGAAAATCAAATCAAATTTAACAAAGATGAAAATGGAGACTCTTTTGCAATGGTAAAATTTGAAAATCCTGAAAACTCAAATTCTAATATTATAAAAAATAAAAAAGAAGATAAAAAAAATAATTCAATAATCTCTACAGAAATTTTACCAAAAGTTTATTTTAATTTTTTTTCTTTAGTAAAACCAATGGTTGGAATTAGACCAAAAAAAATAACTTTATATGATTTAAGATATTATATTGAAGAAATTTATTCAGTTGCTTTTTTAAAATATACTCAAATTTTAAAAATGAAAAGTAATGATAACAATGAAATTATTTTCCCTTCTTTTCCTTCTTTTATTTTTGAATTTATTGTAAATAAATATGCAAAAAAACAATTAATTGATCAAACTTGTATGAATATTTTATTATCTTTAGAATATTTTAAATTAAATTTTGAAGATATAAAATTATTTTCAAATTTTTTAAATGAAAATTATAATAATGAAGATTTATTATTTTTTTTATTTCTTCGTTCAAATATAGAAAAAAATTTAGGAGTTTCAATTTTAGAAAAAGCAAAAGATGATACAATAATACAACATAAAGAAGATAAAGAAGAAATATTTATGAATTTATATTTAAATCAAAAACAAATATCAAAAATAATAACAACAATATATAATTGTGATGATGAAATTTTGTTAAATCAAGTATTACAAAGATTAGTACCTTTTTATGAAGGAAATTCCAAAAAAAATATATATAATATTTATATATTTTTAACTTGTTTAACTGATGATTATCATTTATCAAGAGAAAAATATGATGAAAGTCAAGGAATAAATAATATACCATTTTTTTATAATAAACAAAATGAATTTTTTGATTTATCTGGAAATTCAGAAGGAAATGAACATGATATATTTATGAATATGGTTTATTATTTTAATAGTCAATCTTTTGATTTTCAAGATACTTTAATTAATATTATTATTACTTATATTAAAGAGAAAGAAATTTTTATTTTTTTTGAAAAATATTTTGTTGGGGAATTTCCTAATGATGAATCTAATGATAATATTATTTATGATTTTAGAAATTCTGTTATGAAAAAAATTTATTTTTTAATTAATATTGTTTTTAATGAAGATATTAGAAGTTGGAATGCTTCTTTTGAAATTGATAATAATGAAAATGATATTCATGAAAATAAAACTTTTTCAGATTTAATAAAATTAAAAAATAATCTTATGAATTCTAAAACTATTGTTGATATTAATGAAAATCTTTTAGAAAAATTTTGTAATACATTATTATCAGATCCTCTTTTACTTAATCAAATTACAAAAATGATTTCATTAAAAAAGCAAAGTTTATTTTCTAAAAATTAAATAATAAAATATATTAAATAAATAAATTAAATAAATATATTATTTAAAAATAAATATTTATTATTTCTATAAATGAAATCAAAAAGAGATAAAAAAGATAAATTTTTTTTAAATAATTTTCAAGATATTCCAAAAAAGAATAATAAAATATCAAATAATGACAATTCATTATTTTCAAATATAAATAATAATAATGACAATACTATTAATTCAAAAATAAATAATATCAAAGATATACAAAAAGATAAATTAGAAAATAATCAAAATAATTCATCAACATCTTCATTAAAGTTTCAAATAAAAAAAGATATTAAACTAGTTTATAATCCAACTGTAAATTATTATCAAGAATATTGGAAAATGTTTTATGATAATGAATATTTATTAGCTCAAATAAAAGAAAATGCATATGAAATAAATTCAATGAAAGCTCATATTGAAGAATTATCAAAAAATTAAAAGTTAATTATATTATTTTATTAATAATGATATAATAATGATAAGATTTTAAGTATTATAATTTAAAAAAATTATAATTAATTTATTTATATCTCTTTTTTAACTATTTTTTTTAAAGTAACTTTTAAATGACTAAATGTTATATTTATAAATGATTTTATTTAAATAAGAAATATTATTAAACCTTCAATATTGAGGATATTTTATTTTATTTTCATATCAAATACATAATTTAACTCATAATATTTATTAATATAATAACTTATAAATTTTATTATATAAATATTAAAAAAAAAAAAGTAAATAAAATGGATTTTTATGAAGAACTCCAAAAATTAACTGTTGATGAGTATCAAAGTTTTCAAGAAAAAGATTTAAGTTCATCTGGCTCTGAGAATCTAGAAAAGGAAATTGTTAAAGCATTTTTTCCTTCTGAAGAAAAAGATATTGATTTATTTGTTTCAAATAGATATAATTCATTTGGAGATGAGGATAATAATATACAATATAGTGATTGTTTCCAATTTGATAGAAAATGTGATGAACCTCAAATTAAAATAGAGAAACATCAACTAGATTCTTCAAGTACAAATCCATATTCTCAAGAAATATCATCACAAAATCAATCTGAATTATTTGTAATAAATAGGCCAAAAAAAAAAGGTAGAAAAAAAAAAGAACATACATCTTTAATTATATATGAAATTAATGTCAATAATGAAGTAAATGTTCATTCGAAATCAAAAAGAGATAATTTAATAAAAAAAATAAAATTTAAAATCTTTAGATTTATTATATTGTTAATAAATGATTGTCTTTTAAAAGAAATTAATCAAAAAACTATTCAAATAAAAGAAATTTGTAAAAAAGTAACGTCGAACATTTCAATTAAATATAATGTTGAATTATTAAAACAAAAAATTTTAGTTATATTATGTAATAATCCAATTAGTGCAATATATATAAATGAAAAAGATAAATATTTTAATAAAAGGATAGTTGAAAAAATAACAAATGAATTAAAAGAAAAAACTCCTTTGACTAATGAATTATTGAATTTTACTTTTGAACAGTTTTATCATATGTATATTTATGATAAAAAAGAAGATTTAATTGATAAATATGGACTAAAAAAGTCAAAAAATTTTAATGATTATATATCGGAATTAAGAGAAAAAAAAAATTATGAAGAAGATTATTTGAAAATATTAGAAAAGGAATCTAAAAATTTCCTTTCTTTCTTTAATATTGCAAGAGCAAGACGATCAAGAAAAAAAAATGATGAATAATAATTATCCAAATCTTTTGTATCTTTGATTTATATATTAACTTTATTTTTTATTATTCCTAAATTTTTTTAATATTATTTGAGTTTAACTATTTATAAATTGTTATCAATAATAAAAATTAAACTTTATTTAATATAACCTTTTATTATTTAAAATAATCCACATTTTTTTTTATTCTTTTCATTAATTTTCTTTTTTATTTTTTATAATTTATGAATTAAGGAAAAAAATAATGAAAATATATTTAGTAAGTTAATTTTTATTCTTGAATTTGAAACTTTAATTGAGATATATATAAAAGAAAAAAATATATTGATAATAAAATATGGAATGACAAATGTTAAAACTTTTTTTGTTTTAATATCAAATCAAAAAAATATAGAAACAACAATTTTATTAATTATTTGAAAAAAAAAAATAAATCAAAATTACTATATATATATCAAATCCCAGGAATTAACCTATATTTAATTAAAAACAGGTTTATTTTTATTTGAATAATTTATTTTTATGATTATTTATTTTTTATTTTGATTTTTTTTCAATTTATATTTTTTTTTTATCTTTTTTTAATTTGTTTTTATTATTTATCTAAAAAAATTAAAGATATTTTTGAAACATTTATATATATAAAACAACTTAAATAATTCTAAAAATATACAATAGATATTATTTAAATAATATATTAAAAAAATAATTTTATTTAGAATTTATAATATTTGTTGCTTCTTGAAGAACATTTTCTGATATTTTCCAATGATTTAATTTTATCTCTTCAATTATTTTCATTATATTATTATTATTTTTTTTTTTTTTATTTGATATTTCTTCAATTAACATATTTTCTTTAATTGAAGAAATATTTAAAAATAAATCCATTAAATAATTATCATCATTATTTAATTTATCTTTTGCTTCTTCAAATAAAGAAATTTTATGATTAATATTTGATTTATTATCATTTAAAATATTTTTAATTTTCTTATGATATTGAATTTTATCTAAAAAAATACTATTAATTCTTGCTCTTTGTCCCATTAAATCTTCACAACTTTTATTTTTCTTCATTCTACTTTTCATACATGAAAAATTAAATTTTTTATATAAATTATTTCTTTCTTCATCATCAATTTTTTTACATATAATATTATTTTTATTATTTTGTTCACTTTCTTCAAATGAAGATAATATCATTTCTTTTTTTTGTTCAAATTTTTCTTTATTCATTATTTCTGGTAAAATACCACTTTTATTTATTAAATATGGTTTTTTATTTTGTAAAGAATCTAAATAATGTCTTATTAAATTATTTTTAGGATTTTCATATATATCATCATTTTTCTTTAATAATATATTTTTCATACTAAAAACTTTTTTCTTATTAAAATTATTATTAATTGCTAAAGTAGATAAAAAAGAATAAGAAGATTCTTCATTATTATTTTTTTCATTTTTTTTAATTTTATTAATTAATTTAGAAACTTTTTTTAAAACTTTTTTATTTTTAATTCCAGTCATATTGACTTTTTTATCTAAATTTTGTAAATCTTTTTCATCAATACTATAATGTCTTCTTTTTTCATTATTTAATATATTTTCTTCTTCTGTTGATAATTCTTCTCCTTTATTTTTCTTTAAAGAAATTAAAAAATATTTTCTTGAATGATTAGCTTTTAATGCTCTTCCATTTTGTTCTTCTTCCCAATTAAGTTTTAATTTATTTTCATGATTTATTTTTGAATTATTTTTAATAAAACAAATTAAGTTATTTGTAAATATTGTTATTTTCCAATTTATATTTGATAAATCTATATTTTCATATATTTTTCTATCTTCCATATAACATATTAGTAAATATGGTAAAATTATTTCTTGATTTTTTTTACTTTTATTTTCTTTTTTCTTTTTTTCTATATTATTATTTTCTTCTGTGATTTGTTTTTCTTGTTTAATTGTTTTTGTATAATGAAATGGAATATTAATAATAACAATATCTTTATAAAAGTCCCATTTATATAATAATTGTCCTAAATCTGAATAAGAAAAAATAATAGAATTTGTATTAAAATCATCATTAGGTTCATCTGTTAATTGATATAATTCTAAATTTAATCTTATTTCATTATTTTGAAAAATATCATCATTATTTCCATCATTATTATTTTTTATATTAATAACAATTGTTGATAAAACATCAATTTCTGAAGGATAAATATATTCAGAAAAAATTAATCCATTTCCTTTATTTTCTGCACATTTATCTTCAATAAAATATGGATTTAAATCATCAGATAATTCAAAAGAATAATTTAAATTATTATATAATATTGAAACGTTTAATGAATCTGAATTTAATGAATATTCTGGTTTTATACTTAATATTATATAATATTTTATATTTTCTTCTAGAGTTAAATTGATAAATTCATCATTTGACATAATTTTTCTGGTTTTTATTTCTTTACTATTTTGAAGATATATATTAATAAATGGAATTATTGAATTAATTGGAAATTTAATATTGATTTTAAATTTTATTTCATTTGGTTTATAATCAATTTTAGTTTCAATTTCATTATTATTTTCTATATTATCATTATTATTAGTTTTATTCTCAGTATTATCTTTATTAATATTTTTTTTAATATTATCTTTATTTTTATTTCCTTTCTTATCTTTTTTCCCTTTTTTTTCTTTTTTATCATTTTTATTCTTTTCCTCTTTTTGTTTTTTTCTTTCAATACCATTTGCATTTTTTTCAATAGAAAATCTTCCTAACAACCAAAAATTATTTTTTACAATTGAAGGAAAATCAATAGTAAAATTTTGTTCTTCATAATAAAATAAATTTTGAAATAAATCATTAAAATTCATATTTTCAATTTCAAAACCATTTGAAAAAATTTGAATAATAAAACCAACAGGAAAATAACCATTTTTAATACAAATTAAATAATCTGAATCCCCTTTTAATTTATCATCAAAATAACATGAATAAATATAATTTAAACAAATTTTTTCTTTTATTAAAGTCATAGGATTTATTTTATATATATCTAAAGTAATATAAGGAGCTAAATATTCTTTTGATTTTGAATAATTAAAATCTTCAATGTAAGGTTGAAAATTTATAATTAAAGAATATTCTTTTTCTTTTTCAATTATATTTTCACTTGATAAATAAAAAGTTTTATTTTCTTCATTCAATTCAAATAAATCTGAATTATATTTATAAAAGTTATTATCACAATATAATTCATTATGATAAAATGAATCTTCATCAATAATTAATAAAATTTTATTAAAATGATTATTTATTGTTTCAAGATTTATCCAATTTCCTATATTATTATTTTCTTGAGGATTTATTATATTTACTTTATTTAATTCACTTTCTTTTAAAAGATCATCTCCACAAATTTGAATATAATCTTCTTTAGTGAATTTATATATTTTATTTTTAGATTTTTTTTTTTTTCCTTCTTTTTCTTCATTTTTTATCTCTTCTTTAAATTCTTCTTTTTCTTCATTTTTTATCTCTTCTTTAAATTCTTCTTTTTCTTCTTTTTTTTCTTCTTTTTCTTTTATCTCTTCTTTTCCTTTTTTTTTAACTTTTTCTTTTTCTTTTTTTTCTTCTTCTTTTTTTTCTTCTACTTCTTTTATTTTTACATTAATGTCTTCTTTTACTTCTTCTTTTTCTTTTTCATCATCACTAAAATTAAAATATTCAATAGGAGGGAATTTCCAATTATTAATTAAGCATTTTTTACATTCAAATATTTCTTTTTCAGTATACTCATTATCAGAATCAAAAATTGGAATATTTTCACATCCATTAAATAATTTAAACAATTGAATATTATTTTTATTTGTTTTTAAATCTTCCATTCTCAAATTTTTTTCTTTTAAATGTCTTAACATCATTTTTTTTCTTGATATTGAATATTCTCTTCTTTCATCAGGTTTAATTTTTTTATATTGTTTTTTTGATAATTCAGATTCTTTTATTAAATCTTCAATATGTAAATTTTGAGTTCTTTTCATATTAAAATCTTTACTATTAAAATAATCAGTTATAGTATAAATAAAATTATCAATTAAATTATTATTTATTAAATTCTCTGTTTTAGTATTTTGTTTTAAATTTCCTATTCTATTACAAAATATTGTCATTGTTTTTTTTGAATTACGTTGAAAATCTTCAGAATTTTCATTTATTGTTTCATCTTTTGATTTACTTCTAATAGTTATATGTCTACTTTCTAAAAATTCTTTAAATTTAGTTTTTCTCTTTTTAGGTGAGTAATTTCTTAAATTTTGAATTAAAGGAATAATTGGTTTATTTAATTCAAACATTTTATTTTGATTATTTAATTCATTTTTTCTTTCATCATATGAATTATATGAAATTTTATTTTTCATTGTTTTAGTATTAATTTGATTATAAATACCAAAATAAAATTTATGTTCTTTATTAATTAAAGGAAATTCTTTATCAAATAAATTGAAAATATTAAAATCATTAATATTATATGAAGATACAAATTTTCCAGTTAAATTATAAATTAAACTAATATCATCAAATTCTTCTTTTTTAAAATATTGAGGATGTTTTACTTTATACATATTTAATTTCATTAAAGCTTTTGTAAAAAGTGCAGGCCATAATTCTTCAATATTTTTACATTTTGGAAAAATAAAATCATTATCTTTATTAAATGGAATTTGGTCATCAATTATAATTTTTCTTGGTTTACCCATTAAATATAATTTAATGATATATTTACCTTTTGGATTATAAATTGGAATTCCATTTTCTTGTGGATAAATATTATATAAAAAACTTTTTTTTGTATTTATATCATTTAAATTTAAATCAAATATTAATTGATATATTGAAGTTAACCAAGTATAAAATGAATTTTTAACTTGTGGATTTGTTGAAAATTCTAAATTACTTTGTATAATTTCTCTTATTTCCTTTTTATCTTCTTGAATTATTGATTTTTTCTTTGGTTTTTTTTGTTTTTTTTCTTCTTTTTTTTCTTTTTCTATTCTTAATTCATATTCTTCATCATTTTCATATCTAGATGAATAATTACAAATATAATATTTATATTCTTGAGATAATATTGGGTAAAAATCTTTATATATTTTTTTCTTTAATAAATTATCATCTTTACCTAAAAATTGAATAAATTCTTCTTCTTCATTTTCATTTTGAATTCCATTTTGTATATCTTCTAAATATTTTAAATAATAACTTCTTATTTCATTACTAACATTATAATAATTTCTTTTTGGAAATAATATTTTTATTTTTTCAATTAAATAATAATTTGATATATAAAAATTAGGTCTATTCCAATTTAATTGATCATTAAATATATCTAAAAAATATAAAGGAAGGTTATTTAATAATTCTTCATTTTCTGGGTCAATAAATAAATCATAATTATTATTTTCATCATTAAATATTTCATTATTAATTTCTTCTTCTGAATTATATTTCCATTCTTCTGGAATTTTAAAAGGAATTGATGTTGGTTTATATTCTTTGTTAATATATAGATTATCATCATCAATATTTTCTTCATCATCAATTGGTTTCATTTCTCTTATTGAATCTAAAAATTGAGAAGGGATAAAATCTTTTGTTTTTTTTTGTGGTTTTTCTTTTTTTGGTTTTTTTACTTTTTTTTCTTTTTTTTTCATCTTTTTTTTAAAAACCAAAAATGAAAAATAATAAATTATATAAAAAAATAATAAATTATATAAAAAAATAATAATAACTAAATTTAAAATAAATAAATAACTATTATATTTTATTGATATTAAAATATATTTTAAATATAATTTGATTAATATAACATAAAAAGATAATTTTAGTATTATATATAAAAATAAAAAAAACATTTCTGTAAAAATTAAAAAAAATAATAAATAAATATCAAAAGAGTTTTAATTTAATATCAATTTTTATCTATTACTAAAATTAATTTATTTACTTAAAAATAATCTTCTTTCAGCAACTCTTCTATTAGCTAAATCTTGATTTACTTTACCATCAATAGTCTTATTAAATTGTAAAATCATTTCAGGAAGTAATTCAATATTTCTTTTACCTTTATCAGTAAGTTTAGCAAGATTTCCATCACCATAGACAAAACTGACTAAAGCATCAAATTGATTTTGATTAAATTTATATTGTGAATATTTATTAACAGCAATTTCTTTTCTTTTTAATACTTTTTTGAACCATGCATCAGCTTCTTTTTGTTCAATTTTTAATCCTTTTATAATTCTTTTTTTAGTTATATCATAATGATCATTTGTTGTTCCCCAACCAATTCTCCATTTTCCATATCTTTCATATGCTTCTAATTTACATTTTTCAATTTCTTTTATAAATTGAATTCCTTTTTTACTAACTTTCATTGAACTTATTATTGCTATGATGAGGAATAAAATGTAGTTTCTCATTTA
>Ga0256407_10006255_pt1 | contig 18514 bp, 20 predicted proteins | sample RumenRJG_04DNA_FD_193489 | JGI IMG/M metagenome (GOLD analysis project Ga0256407, IMG submission 193489) | Bovine rumen microbial communities from Lethbridge, Alberta, Canada - RJG_04 | ecosystem: Host-associated > Mammals > Digestive system > Stomach > Rumen | place: Canada: Alberta...
TGTCCTGGACTAAAACATTTTCGGAGTATTCATATTTCATAAAGAATGCCCTCCTTTGGAGTAGTACCCAACGAGTGCCATGCACGAGTTGATGGTACTACCCATGCGATAGGCCTCCGATGAGCCAAACATTTATGTCGCAGCGAATCGGCTAAGGCCGAACCGCGGTAATCGTTCTGAGGATTATACTGACCTCACAGTTCTATTTCTCCTGACATCAGCTTTGGAAGAAGACGATCACGCGCTTCTGAAGCCGCAGCCATTTGCTTTTGCAACACGCCGATTTTATTGAAAAACACATCAGCATTTGCACAATAATGAGTAATCAGCTCTGACTGCGGAATCAGCATTTCCATAGCATTTATATCTTTCGCATATACATGAGGCTGAGCAGAACCTTTCTGCAGCGCATCTAACTGATATTTATTCGTCTTCAGAAAACAATATACAAAGGAGATACTCTTCGTCCCTTGAAAATCAGCAAAAGAACAATCTGATGCAAATACATCTTCGTGATACATTCTACTGAAACCGGCATTTGCACCTGACCCGCTTACTGTTATTACTGGCGCCTTGGTATTAGCTTCATTATGGTAATATGCAGGTTCAAGACCACCAGCCACCACAGGTACATTCCCTTCCTTGACTTGGGCTTTAGTTATTGTTTTCCCTCTACGGAATTCTACAATTTCACCTAACGTTCCCATATGCCAACCAATCGGCACACCATCAACTATATCCAAATCCTCACGCCCCGGAAATCGCAGATCCACAAACCATTCCTTATACAGTCTTTGGGCCGCTTCCTCCAGCAACTCAATCTGCTTTTGATTATTCTTAATAAGTTCATCATACTTAGTAAGAATGTCTGCAATACGATTCTGAGTCGTCAACGGTGGAATGAAAACATAAAGTTCCTGCAAATCGCTACCCCTTATCCCTGCCTGTGCACATTGAGACACAATCGTACTTACCGGGGATAATGGAGATTTGAAATAATAGTAATAAAACAACGGATTAGCCCTTGTTTTATCAAGTCTTACTCTAATCAAATGCGATTCAAAAACAGTCAAAGGCGAAACATCCATTACGATGCTGCATTTTCCTGCACCTTCCAAAACTAACGATTGCCGTGCAAATAGCAAATCACCCTTTTCGACCTTAGCATTCTTCTTTTCATTCTCTTTTAATGGGACAAGTTCCATTGGAATATCATAAATTCTGTCATTTGCGAACAGCTCTCCCATATTAATCATTTTATATCCTGATCCACGAACCTTGCTTGGCTTTGTAAGTCCGTTTCTGGAATCCTCGGAATATAAGTCACCGAATTTTATACTATCCCAATTCATTCGGTCACCTCTTTTCTCAGTATCTCATACTGCTTTTTCCATGCTCTTGAAGGCCTTTTGCAAACATTATCAACGGATGAAAATGCACATATTCCTTCAAGCCCATTATTTGCACAAATATCAGGATTATTAGCCCGGCACCCAACTGTAACATCAGCCGTATCTCCCGGCTGCAACGGAGCCTTAAAAGGTACCCACAAAGTCTTTATGGCGCTCATATTCCTATCTCCTTCAAATTCCTCGAAATAGTGTCCATAAGTTGATTGCTCTCTTCTTGTAATTTGAGCAGCTCATAGTGAATCTCTTCCATTCTCTCGTGAAAATCAACTCCATCGTCTTCAACCGGAGCAACACCTACATACGCTCCAGGAGTCAATGACCATCCTTTTCCTTCTATCTCAGCTATATCCGCAATCTTGCAGAGACCAGCAATGTCCTGATACTCTCCATCGCCGAATTTGCTGTAAAGCCATACGGCTTCTTTAGCTATCGTGAGCTGTTCTTCCTGTTCAGCAATCTTCTCATCAAACTCAGCCTGGATCCTTTTCTTGTCCTTCTTTGCAGCAGAGTCTACAGCAGACTTAGCCTCACTTCTCAGTTCTTTAATATGATCCTCCTGAGCATGAAGGATCTCCTCGAAATCACCTTCTCCCAGAACAGAATGGTATTCCACAATAAGCTGCTGATACTTGTCAGTTTCTCCACGATACAGCCATACAATGGCATTCATATTTTTCAGCTGCCAGTCGCTCCATTCATTGAGGGTACGATCTACAACCGTGAAATAATTCCTGGCATCGATAAATAACACTTTATCCTTAAGATCTTCTGCTTTTCCCTTATCGAAAAACCACAGACTGCAAGGCAAACTCTTGGTGTAGAAGAAATTATTACCAACGCTGATCATGACATCCACATGACCAGTCTTGACCAGTTGTTCTCTGATATCCTTGTCCTTTCCCTGGCTGTCTGTTGCTGAAGAAGCCATAACAAAACCGGCTCTTCCGGTCTCATTGAGATAGGCATAGAAATAAGAGATCCACAGATAGTTTGCATTGCCGATTTCATTCGCCTTGTTCACGCCCGGCAACCCAAACGGTAATCTTCCAGCATTCTGTGCAGCCTCTGCTTTCACCTTGTCCACATTGAAAGGCGGATTTGCCATCACGTAATCACAGCATCCTACAAGATTATGGGCATCATTATAGAAGGTGTTGGCTTCATTTCCGGACTTGATTACACCGGTCAGCCCATGAACCGCCATATTCATAAGGCAGAGCTGAGCATTGTACTCGACCTTCTCCTGCCCATAGAACGTCATAGCCTTATTAGCAGACATTCCCTTACTGTTGACGAAATCGCCGGACTGCACGAACATACCGCCGCTGCCGCAGGCAATATCCGCTAAGACACCCGAAGTCGGTTCCAGAATATTCACGATCATTTTTACCAGTGACTTCGGTGTGAAAAACACGCCGTCATCAGAGGCCACTGCCGGGGCAAACTTACTGAGGAAGTATTCATAGATGCGTCCAATCACATCTCCGCCCACATCATCAAGAGCATTATTGTTAAAGATACGCAGCAACTCTGCCAACAGATCATCAGCAAAATTGGTATATTCTTTCGGAAGAACGCCGGTCAGCTGTTCAGACTGGGCCTCAACCAGCTCCATCGCATGGTTCACGACCTCGCCCAGACTGTTCATCTGCTGCCCATTTTCAGCAACGATATTCGCTGCCTTGATATCTTCCGGCAAATTTACAAGGTATGAATACTGTGCTTCTTTCGGAAGATATAGAGCGCTCTTCTCCGCGAAGTCGGAGGCTTCTACAGGCATTACGCGACCATTCCTGACAGGTCTGTCCTTCAGGATCTCTTCCTCCACCTTCTTAAATCTGCTATATGCATATCTAAGGAACAGCAAACCCAGTACCGGCATACAGTACTGCTGAGAAGTGAGCTTAGATCCCTGACGTAATAGATCCGCAGCTTCCCAAAGGTCTGCCTCCAATTTTTTTATGCTCTTGTTGTCCATTATCTTTCCTCCAACTGTTTGTCTCTGTGGAGCTTACACTCCTTCATTGTCATTCTATTCTTTATGCTGTCCTAAAAAACGGACTCGTTATTGTTGATATACAAATATTTCCGGACTGTTATATCTTACTTGTATCGCCTCACGCTTCACACTTTGGTTCTCAGTTTCAAGCAGATCTGCCTTAATCCGGAGCTTTCCATCCTCAGTATGAATGATGAAGTCTCGTCCCTTTGCAGTCATGTAAGTAGCTGCTTCTCTTGTGAAGCCATTTCGCTGAATCCATATCGCTGTTGGATCCGTGGATCCATACTCAACAAATTCATACCAGTCCATGAAAGCATCATCCGGATAAACCGCTCTATATTCTTTCGAAAACCTCAGGAAATAGTTTGATATCCGGAAAAGGATAATATCCTCGATGTCTTCCAACATATTTCCTATCAGCGCATTCACATGTTCTGGCGTATTTTCAAATTCCACATAATGACCTTTGTATTTTACAAGTGCCGGTTTTCTGCTCGCATCTATCTTACGGAGTCTATTAGTCTCTTCATTCTGTACAATTTGATCTGCAACCATTCTTTCAATAGGCATTCCGGATACCCACTGGTTAAGTACAAAAGCATAGTGTTTTAACCGAGTTAGCTCACCACTATCTTTATTCCTAAATCCAAGAGTATCCATCTCGTATGTTTCCCACTTGAACACTTCGCATAACTCAACCAAAAAATTATACAGTTCGGTATAATTTGCTCTTCCTCCAATGTGGATAGCCGGGTAATGAAGCCCGCCTCTAATTTTGTCCTGTAATTTCTCCGTCTGATCAACTGACAAGGTTATATCCTCATCCATTGGATTCTCTGTATCACGGAATCTGTCTACGATCTTTTTTTCCACTTCCGGCTTCAGATATTCTGCGAACTCTTTTCTTACCCTACTCTGACGCTCATTAACAATATCCTTTAAAAGAATATTGCTGAACTTGCGTATAAGCGAATATTCACTCGGGGACTGATCCGGCTCTTTCAGCAGTTCCGTACTGCCGCTTTCCAGTGTCTTAACAATCTTCTCTTTTTGTTCTTCGCTCAGAGCTGTAACAAGCGACAGCTTCTGCGGTTCGATTTCCTCCTTCAGAAGTGACAAAAACCTTTCCTTATTTGTCCGCCACTTTATCGCAACAAGGAATACATTCCCATACAAATTAAACTCAATTCTTCCTACGCGCCCCATCAGGTTCCTGAAATCCACTGGCCCCATATCACCGCCATTCTTATGACTTGTGATAAATAGATTATCCGCAGGAAGATTTACGCCTTCAAGCAATGTGCTGGTACAGAACAAAGTCTTGATGGCACCTTTTTTATAAAGCAGCTCAATTCTTACTCTGATAGTTGCCGGCAGATATCCCATATGATATGCAACACCCTTTGTGATGATATCCGCCAGATAATAGTAGCTGTGAACCTCGTTTCGAATATCCTCAGCCAACTGCTGCAGCTCCAAATCTGGAAGTGGATCCAATGGATCAGCATATGCCAGAGCATATTCGATCACCCTGTCCTTATTGTTTGAATATATGATGTTCCGCTTCCCCTCTCCGATTTCTCGAACAAAATCAAGCAGTTCCTTGTTCGGATCAAAAGAGGAAAGCTTTGTGAGCTTCTGGGTACTTTCGTTATATGAATAGAGATCATGCCCTTTGCAATCGATCAGGAATTTCTCCTGATTGACCGGAGAAAACCTTGTCGCAAGAGTAAAGCTTTCTCCTTCTCCTTTTTCCGTCACAAGCTGCAGATAGATATCCGGATTAGGAATATTGGGAGACGCAAAGATAATATGCGGCGCATGATTTCTTTTCGCCAGCATATCCACAATCTTGTAGTAGTAAGCACTTCTGTCGTCTCTTTGTGATATTTTATGTGCTTCATCAACGAATAAGTATTCCATCGGCATATCCGGCAGGAGGATCAGAAGATAAAGCAACCGTTCCGGTGTCATGACAAAGATGAAATTATGCTCTTCTTCAAGCGCGACTGCACCAGCCGAGGTAACTATTCTGTAGTTCTTTTCATACAGGATATTCCCCAAGTCTTCTGTTATGTTGGCAGTCACTTCGTTGATCAAAGCCTTAGTAGGAACTACTATTGTAAAATTGCCATCTCCGTATTTTTCTATCTTCTCCTTTATGTACATCCTCATCACATAGGACTTGCCCAGCGATGTCGGAGCGGAATAACTCAGGAACTTCGCAGAGAATTTGTCGTATATCTCTTTTTGCGCCTTGAAAAAGTATTTGTCGGGAGCTGCTGGTATACGCAAATAGTCCTGGCTGAACTGAGTGAACAACCTCTCATAGAGCTCACTGCTTCTATAATCCGCAGCCTTTATGTTCATACCTCTGAAATTTGTAACATTTGTCAAGACGGATCCTAAATAATATCGTATCCGCTCATCCTCCGGGTCAAGCGCATGAAGAAGAGCCACGATTTCTTGCGCCATTAGCTTATGCTGTTCAGCCTTTTCGGCATCAACCGACTTTGACAGAATGTCGGCAAATCGCAACAGATCCCGAACATTCAATTCCCTTGCTTTTACATCTTTTAGCCCAAAAAGCTGCAAACCATAGTTGAAAAGCAAATTATCGTACAGCTTATTGAGATATTCATTTTGTTCGATGTCCTTATAGATAGCGGCACCGATCGTTGTCATTTCCATCAAGCGGTACCCCCTATAAGTTCAGTCATAATAGAACTCCTGTCGTTATCCGCATCATTAAACGGAAGAACATATATGTAAAAAGAATCCGCGCCCATCTTAAGATCAGCTATTCTCTCCTGAACTCGTACAAGTGCTTTTTCAATGTCCTGCTCAATCCTCTTAACTACCGCATTTGTATATTCATCACGGCTGAAGTCTTCCGGATTCAGATCAAGTGTATATCCAAGGAAAATACCGTAAGCAGTACCGGCACCAGAATCGCCGCCATCTTCAGGTATCACAATTTTTTTGATTAGATGTGCGGTTGTTATATCAATTGACTTATTAAATTCTGCACTATTAACTAGCTCCATGCCGGACAAACGATCCGATTTCAGCTTTTCAATTACCTCAAACGCCTGATCCACAGCACGCTCAAGATTACCTTGGAGGTTTGATGCTCCGTAAACCAGTTCATACGTTGTATTTGATCCGGGAATCGTTAAAAAATGAATTCCGGAGCAACGATGTTCTGCACTCAATTCAATAGCACTCATAAGCTTGGGAGCTTTAAGTACTTCCTCCAGAAAGGCGTAGATCAGCATCTCTCCCAGTTCATTACCTGTGGCATGTGCTCTTACGTACTGAGCCGCCTCCATTCCCAGGCTCTCAACATCATCCTTCAGATATTTCTCAATCTCAGCACGGTTAAAAACATATCTGCCTATATTTGCATTCAAAAGCTTTCTCAACCACGTATAGTCGAATCTATTCGACTCTATGCGGTATCTGAAGGCTTTTATATGGTTATGTCCTTTTATCTGTAGGTTTCCATCTACCACAGGCATAAAGGCCCTGCAGAAATATTTCTCCTGAAGAGTCTTTGTCAGAATCACATCAGGCGCAATCACTCTGGCGTTGAAGGTAATACTATAAGCATCTGACGCAAAAGAGTCTATATAGGCTCTGTCGATATATGCCACCGATTCTTTCCCATAGTAGTTTTCTACCTTACCGGCAATCAAAAACAGATCCGCCAGCACTTCCGAAGGAACAAATACAAGCTTACGAAGCCACTGCTCTCTCGTGACATCCGGATTCCTAAAAAGAGGATCCTCGATATCATCATTGCGGATTATGTCCTTAAAAGCACAAATTCCCTTCTTAAGAGTCTCTATGTCAAGCTGAGGAACAATTTTCTTCTCAAAATAGTCCACCACATAGTCCCTGTTGGCGGATGCAGTGGCTGTTGTTATCTCCGAGGCAAGCGACCTTTCGCATCTTGCATAATTAGAGATTGTAGTTTCATTCACATACTGACCGTGTAGTTCATTAACGGAGGAAATGAGTGTTTGACCAAATTTATGTTGTTTTACATCCTGCAACGGATCTTTGCACAACAGCAGTACTTTAATAAATGTACCGAAGCAAATTCGTTTCACACTGATTCCTCCTTCCCATGAATATTTCAAATCTCCACATTATTCTTTGATGTAGTCCACTATGTCACCGATGTTACAGTCCAGAGCTTCGCATATCCTGCCAAGAACCTCCATGCTAACCGGCTGATCCTTCCCCATCTTAGCCATAGTAGAAGATGTAATGGTCGCTTTCGCCATCAAATCTTTCTTCATCATCTTCTTGTCGATTAGTATCTTCCATAGTTTGCTATAGCTAAATTTCATTTGGTTTCCTCCGCTAATCCAGAGCTTAAATCTATGTATACTATCCCTATTTTAAGTAGCATATCATAAAAATCCACTTTTCGCAAGTTTAAATCACTTTTCTCCAAGTCCGTTTTGTCAAAACAGAATTTCAATTCACTATTAATAAATTTTTAAAAAATCAGTGTCTCTGTACATGCTTCCGTTTTCTCTAAACTGCTTGTTCCAACTGATACTCATACACCTTTTGCCTGTCTTGAGTGCCAAATCCCCATCACCTGAAATTGCCAAGTATGCCAAGTCAATGCCAAGTCCCTTGTCATGGGATCTCATCGGAAAATGCCGTAATTTATTGGTGAAGGCAGCAACCAGGCGGTGAACAGTTCCAATCAAGCTGTGTCCGAAAGTCGCCAAGCCTTCTTTATCAATCCATGCCGAAGCTCATAGGACGGCTGACGCATAGAAAGGTAAAAGGCAGCCAATATGTGTCAACTCAGTAATGAAGACTGGCTCATGAATATTGAAAACACAGCCGCTGAAGTTGAAAAGAAATACGGTGCTGAAGCAGTTGAATTTGTTTTCAAAAAGTATGGTGTCAGTTGTTCCGAGGACTTGAACCCCTCTGACTATTCAGAAGTGTTCGGGGAACTGTACCAGATGTCAGTAGATTAAGAGAACGTCCTGAGCACGACACCAAGCTGCTCCGCCTGAAGGGATGCTTCCCTTGGCCAAGGAAGAGTCACATCTCCCTTCAGGTGGCAACTTAATAACAGGTTCAGCCTAAATGTGACAGCTGACCATTCACGACAAATAGGAGGTTTCCTATGAATGGCAGACTGTTAGGGACAAGCAAATATCGCCATCTTGCGGATGCCTCCGCGAAATTCACAGGAGGCAAAAGATGGCCGATATTAATCTTAACCAGTACGCTGATAAGAAGGCGTACAACAACCTTCCCATACCGGAAGGACAGTACCTTGCTCCGTTTCTGGTTCACAACTGGGACGAAGTGAAAACGATGAACTATCATCGTGAGAACCTTGAAACATGGCACTTCAGCGGCATCGCCGTTTTAGTCGCCTTCACACCGGTCACTGCTAAACAGTTTCCCTGCACCATGAAGCTCTTTTGGAGTGACGTTCGCACTTACATTGCGGACCTGAAGAAGGACCCGAATATCCTCTCCTACGACAAGATGCTGGACGACATGATGTCAGAAGACGGTAACGGTTATGATCCTGCCCAGACAGAATCTATGGAGAACACGACTCTGCTCGGTCTTATCATTGATGATCTGATCCGTCAGGTCAGAGAGATGAATCCGCGCTACGGTCGTATCCTCGATCTGCTGAAGCAGGAATGTACCAAAGGCGAAATCCTTGATGCGCTTCTCTCGGAATATGGCATCAAGAAGACGCAGGCTTACTCCGAGATCAAAGCAGCTCAGAAGCTGGCTAAAGATCTCTACTACGCCGACTAATACAGACCGTCACAAATGAAAAAAGCAGCGATACTGGATTCGCTCCAGTACCGCTGCTTTGCTGTTTTTCTCTGTATTCAACTATTATCTTCTGGACGGTCTTCCCATCAGCTGCCACTTATCGTGCCGCCTGATTCCTCTCACTGCCTGCCTCAGCGTATTCGCTCTGCCGTGCTGGTGATATGGATGTGAAGCCTTGTGCTTATGAAATATGATCACTGTCCCCTGGTTCGGATATTCCGGATTGTGCAGGTACCAGTAGTGACCGGTGTTTCTGGACATGATCGTCACATCGTAGGCATCTGTTGTAATGATGGAGAAGTACGCCGGATCCAGACACTTCAGATCTTCATTACTGAACATCGGCAGCCTCCTTCCCGAACCAGGCATCCAGCGCCTGTTCAACAATCGTATCCACCATATTCGGATCCATGCCCTGGAAATACTTCTCCACGATCCGCGCCGGCACCTTGTAGCATTTCTTCTTTATGGTCTTTATATTGAGATACCTGCGAATCATAGCCTCCGTCATCACGCCGCTATGACTTCTCAGCTTGATAGCCATATCCACCGTCAGCTTTACGTGCTCTGCCTTTGCGATTTCATAAATCATCTGCTGCTCATTCACCGGCAGGAAGGCAAGCTGAAGCGCCACCTTCGTATAGACCGATCCCCTATCCAGCATATCCTTCAGCGGATCAATCAGATCATTTATCTTCAAAAGTCTACCTACAGAGCTGCCGGACAAACCGTACTCTTCGCCGATCGTGCCCCTGGTCTTTATCCTCTGGCTGCCCGGTTCAGAAGTTTCTTCCTCATACCTTGCCTTCAGCACTGCTGCCTGTTCTGATATGGTCAGTTCAGAAAAAGGTCTCTTCAGTAAATCAGATTCATTCATCATTTTCCCCATAGTCTTACGCCTCCTTCACTACACCATACGCAGCGTTCTTCTCAGCTACAAGCTGGGCATGCAGGCGTTCCTTCTCCTTCCGGAACCTCTTGTTCAGACTGGCCATTTCTCTGTCCATGAACTCCTGCTCTGCCTTTGCCAGTGCTGCACGTTCAGCATCCGGCGTAATAATGAGCTTGCCATCCTCGCAGCTGACGGTGATGTAGTCTCCGATCTCGAATCCCAGCTCTTCGAGCCACTTCCCCTTCAGCATGATGGTCGGCGTTGCATGGTACTTATATCCGCTCATTCCGTAGATCTTGACGGTTCTCGTATTCTTATTTGCCATAATCGTTGTCTCCTTTTCTGGTTGTCTTAGATCATTTTCAACTTTTACATAGTCTTATGTACCAATCTGTGCTATACTCTTCACAGAAGTTATGAGAATTCACATCCGGAGGATATGTCATGAGTGCTGCTAAACCAGGCTCCTATAAAGGCTTGACCGAAGCTCGCAAACGGGCAAATAAAAAGTATAATGATCGATTTGTCGAGATAAAGGTCCGCGTCACCCCTGAGAAGCGTTCCATCATTAAGGCTCACGCTGAGAGCATGGGTGAAAGTGCAACCGCCTTCATAAACAGAGCAATCGATGAAGCCATGCAGCGGGACAAGAATTCCAATCCCGAAAACTAAAAAATCCGGTGAAGTATGGATACATTTCCACACATCACCGGATGATTCTTCGTCTCATGAACAATCTCCAATTGTGTTTTTCTTCTATAAAAGCAATCTTAGAACCGGGTCCCCATTCAAAATCTGATTAAATAGTTCCTCTTTTAAATGGTCTAAAACTGGTCTAAATCCGAAGTTCTATTCCTCGCAGGCTCAGTATTCGTGCGGATTTGATGTAAAAGTGCCGTATACAGCCGTGGCAGATGAAAAGTATCTTGATCATATAATTTCCCCTAATTTCATTTCTTCTTTTTCTTCTCCGGAAGCTCTTCCCACATACTCTGAACCAGCTCACACAGGAACGCCCGATTATCTACGTCATCAACCAGAAGCATCTCCTTCGGTCTACGCTCCGCTCCGGTCGGTGCTAGACGCGTGCCACCGGCACGCAGCACCCCATCATAAGGCAGTTCCAGCTCTGCATCCGGCATCAGCTTCACCGCCGCTGGAACCGGCTTGACAAGAAGCATGTCATCGTATATCCCACCAAACACCTTTCCGCGATAATAAAGGATATATTCTCCCATCATCGCCCGGCTGCTGACTTCATCCAATTCTGATAATTGCTCCAGAACAAAGTCCAGATACTCTTTTGTTGATGCCATATCACCCCTCCTATCCGTTTACAAGCTTCAGGAACTTTTTATCGTTCATCTGCTCATTCGTAATATATTCTCCGTCATGGAACAGTGCATAGTTTGTGATCGGAGTCGGCGCGTTTTGTGCTTCCTCTCTGCTTGCGATATGGATTGCACGGAAGGGTATACCATTCTCTTTAGCGGTCTGTTCCAAAACCGGAACATACTTTGCATTGAACGGGCACTGACTGGTGTAATACAGAACATATCCTTTGTCTTCTATGTGCGGATGTTTTGCACATTCCCTGAACCCAGGCTTTTCTGCCTCATTTCCAAAGGGCAAATACCACAACTGGATTCCATTATCCGCCTCATCGCACACGGTAAAACCTTTATATTTCAGGAACTTTGGATCAGCAAGGAACGGCTTCTTCTTCGCCGCAGCCAAGATACACAGCCCCTTCTTTCCCTTATCTTTACTGTCTTCGATACAGGCACCCAATAATTCGGTTGAATACCCATGTCCCTTGAAGGAACCGGACACCCACAGACAGTCAATGTACATATATCCATCGGCATTGATCGGAACCCACGCATTCTCAGCCGGAATATACTCAATAAAGCACTTGCCCCGTTCCACACTCTTCAGAAAAACAAGCCCCTCATCAAATCTGTCTGCCAGCCAGGCCTTCTTAGAAGAAACCTGTACGTCCTTATTATTGGAAATGGCACAACAGATGTGCTCCTTTTCCAGATTATCTTTAGTAACTCTGATGTACTCCATACAATCACCCCTTCACTTTTATTGGATGTCGGATCACAGTTTTCAACTTCTCCGGCGCTACTTTTCTGGCATCGCTCAAATAAATCTCATGGTGCATCCTCTGATCCGTAATATCAAGAACATATCCCTGTTCTTCCATAAATCTGTGCATCGCCTCTACCGTGACAGGCTCATCATCATAAGCCCCGACATGCATGCACTGTACACACAGGCCTTCATCATAGGTGAAGAATTCGACCTTTGAGAAATCCTGCTTTTTCTTTGCTGTTGCTTCTCTGACAGCCCAGTCAAAATCTTCTCTCGTTACAAAGTCAGGCAGTCGAATGACGGAAATCCACTGAAAAGAATCCTTATTTGCATAATCCACACCGGTCACTCCTTCTCGCCTGCCGGCTCGGTCGGTTCGCAGCATGGCGTCCACCGGACGTCGCTCACCCTGCCACCAAAACCCTTCCAGCGGCGGAACCACATAATCAAAGTATCCATCGATCTGATGATCACCCTTCTTACTCATCTTGATCGTAAAGGCGATTCCATACAAAAGACCTATGGCCTGTTTATATTCTCCATCCTCATCATTTGGATTGCCGCTGCCCCTAACCGCAATATAATTCATCGCCGGAACAATGACGATAGATGGTGTACCCTTCGGCATATAGAATTCTTTGTATTCCTTTTTGAAATCAAATGCCATACCCTTTTCTCCACTTCGTTCCGGTCGGCGCTAAACGATCGTCCACCGGACGATCAGCCCCCCTCCGTCAGATCCTTCTCTTCATAAGGCTTATTCCAGGAACCGATCTCAATCAGGTTTCCTTCCGGATCTGCGATATAACAGGTTCTCTGTCCCCAGGGCTCAAGCTCCGGCTCAAGCACAGATGTAGCGCCATTTTCCACTGCCTTCCTGTATGCCTCATCTACCTCTTCAAACGTATCCACATACAGCGCAATTTCAAAATGACCGTTCAACCCCTTGATATACTCATATCTCCGGTTTGTCATCTTCTCAAAATCTTTCCTGCCATAAAGCAGAAATAATGTTCCGTCCTTCACAAGGTAAACATTAGACGTGTTCTCTTCTTCCTTAATTTCGAATCCAAGCACATCTCTATAAAAACGGATCATCTTTCCCATGTCCTCGACGAGCAGACCAAAGCCATCTAATCTCATTATGCTAATCCTCCATAGATTTTTAATGTTTCTTCTGCATTTCTGCGAATGATATCCCTCGCTTCTGCCGGCTCCAGCCTGCCCCATCCGGCAGAACTGCATTTACCGCTCCGACCTTCCATGATCGTGTATACACCGATCGGAATAAACTGAACCCTGTCATAATCCGCCCCTGGTCCTTTCCTGATATTCAGATCAGAGATGCTGACCTTCACCACCGGAATCCTGAACGTCTATCTGAGTCAGATTCCACCTCTCGATGATGGTGATTGCATAAACAGATTCATTTTATCAGCTGCTTTATTTAAGGTATCAAGCACTTGTGCAATTACCGAAATCTGTCTATTAATATCTAAAGCAATTAAACCAGCTTTCTCTGTTTTCACTTCTTCTAATTGCTTTTTTTCTTCTTCAGTTATAGCAAACATTTCTTTCAAGTCGTCAATATTTGTCTTGGAAGAAAGTGCAGTCATCTGTTCAAACGCCTTACCCTCATTTGTAAAATATTTTAACGTCGGATAGCTGTTTACTCCCCCCAATTCACTACTTTGTTTACGCTGCTATCGCGTTATCATTTATGCTTTCTATAATCTTCCGGATTCCCATCCAGACATTAAGATCTGTAAATATCTCAACTACGCTACCCTGATCTGTGAACGGAGATTCCTGAAGCACAGACAGATCTTTCATCATGCCATTATGAACAATATACTCAATTATCTGGTTCACAAAGTATATCTGCCGGCTATCAAGGTTGTTGCTCTCCAGGTACTCTGAAAATGCGGACTTGGCCGCATTCATATCAAGACCGACAATCTCGCGAACAAGTTCACCCAAAGGCTTAGAGCCATATTCCTGCTCATATTCTTCCTTGGTGCCAAGTTCAGACCAAAGAACCTTTTCCAACGCTTCTATATCGTCGTGAGACAGCGGAATGTTGGATTTAAGCTTCTTGATTGCCTCATTATCCTGATGTTCACGGATATAATATTCCGCTTTTGCTTTGTAATTCTTCAAATCATCATTTTCAAGCTCCGACTCGTTCCAGGAAACACCAAGGATATCATCCTCAAAGTTTGTATCATAACGAAGCTTGGTATGCGGAATATACTTCATGAGATTACGAAGTTTTTCTCTGATTTCTTCAAACTCATTAATGCCACAATTATCGATATAATCCGTATGAAGGATCTTATCGATAAGTTCAGCCTGCACCTTTATTTCCGGTATGTTTGCAACGCTTGCGATACCCCTGACACGCTTAAACAAATCGCTGCGGGCTTTTCCGTATTTCTTACCCACAAGGTATGCAAGTTCTATACCGTACATAAGGGCATCAAAGCGAACCGCACTTGCCTCGTCATCGTTCGGAAGAATCAGCGGAGCAAGCTCTTCACGTACTATCAATGTATCTTCATATGTCAGCGATTGATAATTTGCCTCATTTGAATACAGATCAACATATTTCAGGTGTTGCCTTACCGCGAAATTTTCACGTGGAAGTTCCTGCACTTTACCGGTCATCATCTCTATTAGCGCATTACGATAAGCGATAAGTCTGTCTACCTGATATTCAATATCCTGCAGCTTATATGTAATCTCGAACTGCAAGTTAAAGATTGCTCCCTGAAGTGCGATCATATTAGCAGTAGGTTTTCCCTTGCTCATGCGGAAGAACTCAAAGTTACCGCAGAAATCAAAAATGTAAAACTTGCTCTTATCCTCTCCGTCAATAAGACCCGGACAAAGTCGGGTACCGCGCCCTATCATCTGCCAAAACTTGGCATAACTCATTACCTTTTTGAAAAATACAAGATTCAATACTTCCGGCACATCGATGCCGGTATCCATCATATCGACTGATATCGCAATCTGAGGCAGTTTGTTTGGCTCAGAGAACTCATCTATCAGAGTTTGTGCATAGTTGATCCTATTGTCGATTACCTGGGCAAATCCTTTCAGATGCGGGTAGTCCTTATTGAAGATTTCAAAAATCTTCTCCGCATGATCATGATTTTTCGCAAAAATAATAGTCTTTCCAATCTTCTGACCATAATCTATCTTGATACCATCTGTCATTACAATATGCAGTACCTGACGTATGGTGTCCTCATTGAAAATCCATGAATTAAGCGCAGAAGAACTGATAGCCTCCGGCACATCTCCGTCCTCCATCTCAAATGTGCTCTCATAAATAGCTTTATCTTCGTCGGAAAGGTCCGCATAAACGATTCCCTGTTCAATGAACTTAAGCTTTGTTTCTACAGACAGGAAATCAACAAGATATCCGTCGGTTACAGCCTGACCGAGCTCATAACCGTATGTAGGAACTCCGGGCTCCAATTCGAATATTTCATAAGTATTCTTATCAATATCGTCTTTCGGTGTAGCCGTAAGACCTACAAGCGGTGCATCAAAATAGGTAAAGATATCTCTGTATTTGTTATAAATAGACCTGTGTGCCTCGTCGCATATTACGAGGTCAAAATGGCCACTGGTAAACAGCTTCTGATCCTCAACCTTTACAGAATCAATGCAGTTCATCATTGTCTGATAGGTTGAGAAAACGCAATGTGCATTATAGTTGTCCTTCTCTTCACAAAGGTTTGTCACCGAGAGGGATGAATAGTTGTTTACAAACGCTCTCTTTGCCTGAGTTACAAGCGATGTTCTATCCGCAAGGAAGAGGATGTTTTTGATCCACCCCGCATCAAGCAGTACGTGGCATAACTCTATTACTGTTCTCGTCTTTCCGGAGCCTGTTGCCATAACAAGAAGTGCTTTACGACGGTTTTTCTTATCAAAGCTATCGCATACCGCTTTAATAGCAGCCTCCTGATAGTATCGTCCGGCGATCTTCTTATCTACATTTATATGATCAAGAGATGTCCGCATCCTTCTGAGATTGAACATCTTTTCAAGGTCTGCCTTGGAGTATATGCAGGCAACCTTTCTCTCCGGATACTGACCATCTATAATTCTCGTTTCAAAGCCATTTGTCAGGAAAATACAAGGTCTTCTCTTGTACTGTTTCTCCAGAAGATCAGCATAAAGTTTTGCCTGCTGACGTCCCTTAGATACGTCAACGCAAGTTCTCTTTGCTTCTATAACGGCAAGTGGTTTGTGTGAATTGTCATAAAGAACATAATCCGCGTAACCTACTTCAGATTTATTAGGCATTCCCGGAAGTTCTACTTCATTGATCCAGTCGAAGCCTTCTTTCCAACCGGCATCCATGAGCATGGCATCAATATATATCTTACGCGTTTTGTATTCAGAAAGATCAAGCGGTTTCGGAACATAAGTCTCGGACTGCTCTTCACGACGGGATGTCAGCTCTTTCTTTAATGCAGAATTCTCTGCAATGAGTTTCTCAATATCAATGTCAGGGAAATCCTTTGTAACCTGTTCAGTTTCGCCCTTTGTAAGCAAAGACTTGTCAAAGCTGTGCTCTTCGTATTCATCAGCATAGCAGTAGCATACGAAATCAAAGAAAATCTGAAGGTTCTCAAGGCAGAGTATCGCCTGGTCTTCTGTGATCTTCTTGCCGGAATGAGCCGCATTGTTGCCCATCCTGCGAATGAAATCCATACGCTTCATAAGGTCTTCGTCGATGATATCTCTGAATTCCTCTGTGCTCATGAGACTTATCAGATTATCCTGGTAAGGCATGGTAAGGGACGCATCAACAGAATACATCCACTTTATGGCAAACTCCATCGCCCTGCGGCAGTTTATGATGCAGGAGGTAGGATCTATATATAATATTTTCTCAGCCGCAATCGCCACATCGGAAAAAGTGTCGAATTTCGGCTCCTTTTTAAGATAATCGAAATTTGTCATAGCTACGAGAAACGCATGACCGCGGCAGACTTTCGGGCGGTCATGCACTATGCCTCCTTCCCATCCAATATCATACGCGCTCTTTCCTGAATCATCCTACTGATCAATTTCAATCTATCAGAAGAATAATTATACGCACCTGTTTTTTTCAGATTATATGTCAGCAACTTTCTTAACGTTTCTTTTAATCTGTTGTCAATTACCTTCTTTGCTTCCTCTATATAATCTTCATATACACTGGGAAGCAATGTACCGGCATATTCCTTAAGTAGTTTCTCATCTGCCCAGTTTTCTTCTCCTGCCAGATTAAACAAAGAATTCCCATGATCAAACAGTGGTGCCGGAGCTATTATCTTATTTGTTTTACTATCAACAAGGACCCCGAAATTGCCAAAGTGCCTGTCCGTATTGTAGATCACTGCATCAAACACTATCATATCGTTAAGCGCATCTACATATTCAGATCCAAGCTTTTCATAATACTCTCGTACCGCCCTCATTCCACCTGTTTTAACAATTCGCCCAATGGGGACAAAGGCTATATCTTTACTCGTAAACAATTCACATGCGGAGCACAATTGTTTCTTCCATTTTGAAATCTTATACGGAACAACATTCATCCCCAAGTCTGTCCCTATCTCATATGCATATAATTCCGAATACGGCTCATTTCCCGTATTGGATGCTCCCGATGTAGCCCCTTTATAAAGATATACTTTCCCGCTAATTCTTCTCCAACATTTTGGAAGCATTCCGTTTGTTGTAAACTCCGGAGAAGATGCCAAGGAAGATCTTGCGCTGTTCCCATATCCGGTAAAAGCTATCATGGCAAGCACACGGCTGAAATTGTTCTCATAGAGATTATTATTTCCAAATGTCCCTTCAAATCCTTCTTCTACTACCCAGTATGAATCATTTAAGGATAAACCTCTGCAAACTGAGATTACATCCATAGGCCTATTGGCATTAAGACCGCACTTTGCAAGGAAAGCATTAACAAAGGCTCGGTTTTTGGGAATCGTTCTGTTTTTCATCCAGGAAGCAAGCCCTTTGTCGCTTACTTCCATTCCTAAAGGAAGAAGATGCTTTTTCTTTTCATTTGTCCATGTGATCTGTAACACAGGATCAGACAAGTTCTCAACGATTTTAAATTTAATTAGTGTATGCTCAACAAGCCGCCCATTGAAATTGGCATGCGAGTATTGAGTTTTCCGGCAGTTTTTTCTGCCACCTGTACCTTGAAAAGATTGAAATCATAATACAGCGCAAAAAGCATTCTGCCAG
>Ga0256407_10006257_pt1 | contig 18503 bp, 11 predicted proteins | sample RumenRJG_04DNA_FD_193489 | JGI IMG/M metagenome (GOLD analysis project Ga0256407, IMG submission 193489) | Bovine rumen microbial communities from Lethbridge, Alberta, Canada - RJG_04 | ecosystem: Host-associated > Mammals > Digestive system > Stomach > Rumen | place: Canada: Alberta...
ATTTGTCTGTGTCGTTCCGCAAGCCGCGCTAAGCGAACGCTGACCGCCTACCTTGTGGATTTCGTCGAAAAAGAAATCAAAGGCGAAAATCCGGCGTTTGACGCGGATTGGATTCCGCCCGACGTTCTACTCCTCGGCGAAACGCCGGAAAAGCTCTACGAGCCCGCGAAAATCTACGGGACGCCCCTTCAAATTGCAAACGACATAACGCGAACCTACTGCGAAAGTCGCGCTCTCAGAACGTTCCTAACCGACCCCCGGTATTCTTTCGACGCAAACGTTCTCTTTCCCGCGCCCAAGGACCAAGCCAAGGCGAGACACGTCGCGCTCGTCGCCGATCCTAAAGACGCGCTCAAACTCGCGCAAACCTTCCTAAATCTCGACCAAAGCCTCGCCAACGAACTCAAAAATTCGCGCGACGTAGCCAAAGAATGCAGCAAACAGGGCTTTGTCAACGAAGCTCGACGCTGGGAAGCGGTCGGGAAACTCCGCGAACTCTATCTGAAAGAAATTCAACGTTGCAACCGGTTCGACCGTAACGACGCCCGTAAAAAGGCGATCGATTCCCGTCAAATCGGCGGCTCCGACTACGACCTCGCCAACGGCGTTCCAAGACGGTATTTCGTGATCGGCGCCGTCGACCTCAACCGTCAGCAGAAGAAATTCTTCGACGCGCTCGGCGAACGCGTTCAGTTTTGGGTTTACGCGCCCGTCGCTCCGCCAAAAGAGAAAAAAACGGATTTTGACGTCGAGTTTGAAACGAGTTACTCCAAATTCTTTGACGAGTACGGTTGCGTTCTCCCCGAACGATGGAGCCTTGAACCCGACGTCGCGCCCAAACTGACTCTTCCGATCCCCGACGAAAACGTCTTTCTCGTCGACTCCCCGGAAGATCAGGGAAAAGCGGTCGCGCTTCTTACGCGTGAGTTATCCGCTAAATTTAAAAATAAAAAGCCGTCGTCAGCCGACGACTACGACCCGATTTCAGCCGAAAGTCTGACGATTGGCGCGCCTGACCTTGAAGTCGTTCCGTTTGTCGAAGAACGCATGAAAGAAATTGGCTACGCCACGATTCACGGCGAAGGAACGCCCGTCGTTCAAAATCGCGTCTTTCGCGTTATCGAGCTCTTCGCGCGGTACCTAGAAACGCGTTCCTTCGACGTCTTCGGCGAACTTTTAAGGCGTCCCGACGTCGAACTCTGGCTCCGGCGCGTATGGGATCGTTACGAACTCCCCGTCGCGTCGGAGGAAAAGGCGCCTGACTCCGAGGAGGCGCGTCAACGCGAACTCGACGACGCGCTCGCCGCGGACGAAGACGCCGCGAGCGCGGAAGAGGCGGAGTCTGGCGGCGACCTCCCAAACGCGACGACCGTCGACTCCCAAAATCACGTTCGTCTGATCGAAGAGTTTGACGAATACCGCGCGAGATTTCTCCCCACGCGCGTCGGGAGCCGATGGTTCAGGGTAATCGACAAAAACGATAAAAAGAACAACCGATATTTTCTCCAGCTCAGAAAAGCGGCGCATATTATCGACGAAGCGCTCGCGCCCTTTTTCGGCGAAAAGAACGCGCCAAGACTCTATAACACCCTTGCAAGTCGCGACAAACGCGATTCGTTCGACGCGGAAAAGGGCGACGTCGACGCGCTCAAGATCGACCAAAACATTACGGGCAGACTGCTCGTCGACAGGGTCGCCTATTCGACGCGCCAGCAGAAACGTCCTCTCGCGGAATGGGCGGAGCCGATCATGACGCTCGTCGACGCCGTCTATCCGAGCGACGTCGTTCGACCTGATTTTGACGAAGAGTCGCAAATTGAAGGGTTCTCCAAACTCTTCCGCAACGCGCTCGACGACCTCTATCGCGCGCCGTCAAAGGACGTAAAAGGAAACGCGCTGGAAGACGTCGAGGTTACGGGCGCGTTCGCGATTCGTATTCTTCTGAACGAAATTCGCGGCAAGAGCGTCGCGCCGACGCCGAACCAGCAAGTCGTGGAAATACAAGGATGGCTCGATCTGCTCTTTGACGACGCGCCGGCCTGCGTGCTCACGGGCTTCAACGAGCGCGTCGTCCCCTCGACGATCTCCGGCGATTTGTTTCTCCCGAACGACACGCGCAAAGCGCTCGGCCTTTCCGACGCTTCGCGAATCTTCGCGCGCGACGCGTATATCGCCCACACGCTCGCCTGTTCCCGCGACGCGTTTTTCGTCGTCTTGGAAAAAAGAACGCTCCAAAAAGATCCGCGTATTCCAAGCCGATTCCTCTTTGCCGTCGTCGACGACGACGTCCCGGCGCGCGTCGTTCGATATTTCGGGGACGACGCGCTTAAGAACTTTAAAGACCTTGAACGGCGGCACATGAACGCCGCCGGGAACGAGTTTATTCCTTTCCGTCCTACCGCGACGGAAGAAACGGCGAAAAACGCGTCGACGCCTTCAAGCGCGCAAACCTCCGCAGACCTGACGCGTCCTCCCGTTTTGACGCTCCCCGACAATTCGCCCTACTCATGGCCAAAGCCCCGGAACGATGAGAAAAGTAGCGACGCGTTCGCCATGAACGTCACGGACTTCGAGAAATTTCTCCACAGTCCTTACCGTTATTTCTTGGAAAAGGCGCGCAGGCTCGTTCCGGCTCCGAGCGCTTCTAACGAACTCGACGCGGCGGAGTTCGGAACGCTCGCCCATGAAGTTCTCAGCGAATTTGGACGCGACGAGAGCGTCAAAGACTCGACGGACGAACGCCAAATCTACAGTTGGCTCTCCAAACGTCTCGACGAACATGCCGCAAAGGCGACGAACGACTACACGTCGCCTTTTGTCCGCGTCCAGATCGAAAATCTCCGCGCGCGCCTTCGTTCCTTCGCGGCGTGGCAGGCGAAATGGCGCGAATCAGGCTACAGGATAATAGAGTTCGAACAGAACTACAACGTCGACGTTAAAGAACTCCGTCTCGGTCAAACGACAGATTCAAGGATCGCCGCGACAAAAATCGTAGGACGCGTCGACCGCGTCGACTATAACGAAAACGAACGTCGTTTTTTCGTTTTCGATTATAAAACGTTCGACGACGCTAAGTCAGGATCCAAAAAAGAAATAGAAAGCCCCATATCGCACAGTTCGGGCGCGTTTCTCTTAACGAGTCGTCTCGGTTCGACTCTCGACCAAAAACACCGTAGAAACGTCCGCGACGGGGAGTCGAATTGCCCGTCGAGTTTTAGTCAAACCTACCCTAACGAGGATCTTGACGCGATTTTTAAAAAACGCTGGTTCAACCTTCAGTTGCCGTTGTACCGCCATTTTCTAGCCCAAAAAGCCGCTGAAAAAAACGCTGCGATCTTCCTCGGCTACATTGTCCTAACCCCGACCAAAGTCCACGCGCTCGGAGCGCCGTGGACGAGCGACGAACTGCGCGGCGCCGACTATATGTGTCGTTGGGTCGTCGAGCAGATCTGGAGAATCTGCGACAAGGGGTTGGTCGATCCTCGTGAAACGCTCGACGGATTCCTTCCTGTTCTCGACGGCGCCAAACAAAAATATGACGACTTTGCGCCGATTACGCTCAGCTATCTCGACGCGAACTAAAAAACCGTTCCGTCAAGCTCTTGCAATTCAAGTCGCGTTTGTTTAGAATAGCCTGAAAGCTATAACGACCGTTTCGCGCTTAAGGCGCGTGTTGTCTCACGTTGCGCGAGCGTCGGATTCTTATCAGCAATACAGACGACGGCGACGTCCTGCGCCGTCGGCGAAAGGGTTGTTCTCCATGCCACAAGTTGTTTACGGCGTTATTTTTCACTGGCTCGGCGGCCTCGCCTCCGGCTCTTTCTACGTTCCTTATAAAGCGGTGCGCAAATGGTCTTGGGAGGTCTACTGGCTTGCCGGCGGTTTCTTCTCGTGGATCATCGCCCCGTGGATCATGGCGTTGCTCCTCTCCGAAGGCGTCGTTCCGTCGATCATGCAGGCGTTCCACGAAGCGCCTGAAGTCGTTCGCTGGGCGTATCTCTTTGGCGTTCTTTGGGGAATCGGCGGACTGACCTTCGGCCTTACGATGCGTTATCTCGGAATGTCCCTCGGCATGGCGGTCGCCCTCGGATTGTGTACCGTTATCGGGACGCTCATGCCCGATATATTTGCGGGCACGATCGACGACAATATCAAAACGCAGCCCCCTTACTGCGTGATTCTTCTCGGTTTAGGCGTCTGCTTGCTCGGCGTTATTCTCGCAGGAGTCGCGGGCATGTCGAAAGAGCGCGAACTTCCGGAAGAAGAGAAAAAGGAAGCGATTAAAGAGTTTAGCTTCGTCAAAGGCGTTCTCATCGCGCTCGTTTCCGGTCTCTTTAGCGCGTGCATGGCTTTCGGACTCCAGACTGCCGAGCCGATCGCGAACAACTCCATGATAACGACGCTCCACCGATTGACGCCCAAATCTTCCGACGCCGGCGTCGTCGCCAAGGTCGACGAACTCATTGCGCAAAGCCAAGAACTCTTCGCGCAGAGCAGGGCGGAAGGAGACAAGACGGTCAAAGCCAATCTGAGAAAAGAGTCGTCAAACGCGCTCAAAGAAGCCGTCAAGATTCTTAAGCCCACGCTTGCGGAAGCAGATTTGGCTGATCTCAAAGCGCGCGAACTCTTTGTCGGACTGCCGAAACTCTGCGTCGTCCTCCTCGGCGGATTCACGACGAACTTCATCTGGTGCTTGCTCCTTATGCTCAAAAACAGCACGCTGTACCAGTTCTTCACGACCACGATCAAAGACCCCGACAAGAAGGGCGAAACGGTCAAGATCAACTACGCGTGGAACCTCTTCTTCGCCGCGCTCGCGGGAACGACTTGGTACTTCCAGTTCTTCTTCTATTCGATGGGCGAGACGCGAATGGGCGAATACCAGTTCTCGAGCTGGACGCTCCACATGGCGTCGATCATCATCTTCAGTTCGCTGTGGGGTCTGTGTCTCCATGAATGGAAGGGCACGAGCCGCTTCACGAAGTTCATCCTCGGAGTCGCGATCTTCACGCTCATATACTCCACGATCGTCGTCGGCTACGGCAATCTCATGAAGCAGGTCAAGGCGGAAGGAATCGAAGGCGGCGAAGCGGCTGCGATCCAGTCGATCCAGGAAGGCGCCGGCGACGTCTTAGAAGAGGTTGGCGAAGCTCTCGAGGATATCGTCGACTAGTCGAATCGTTTTCCCTCGAGAATCTCCGTTAGAAAGTTGCGCGTAATCTCCTTTCTACGCGCTCAAGCGCGCCGTCCCGATCCAGTTCGGGACGGCGTTTTTTGGGACGCTCGGACGTCGCGTCGCTTAGCGAAACTTGGACGACGCGACTTCGGGGCGCCCTTCGCGCGGACGTGGCAAAGCGTCCGATTAACCCGAAACGCATGGAACGCGTTATGATGAAAAAAATCTATCGATCAAGCTCTCTGTTAGCGCTGCTCGTCGTGTTGACGTCCGTCTTCGCCAATCGCGCCGACGCGATTGATCTCTTCGTCTCAAGCGGGCGTTTCTCCATCGGATTCTCCGATCGGAGCGCGCCGCCCCCGCCGGTCGTCGTGCCCGTCGCGCCTCCCGTGGTCGTCGCGCCCGCGCCGGATCTCTACTATCGTTCAGACGACGTCTTCCTTGAAGCGTCTGGGCCGGATCTTATCGTCGCGCCCCCGCCGCGCGCCGTCGTCTACGGTCCCGAGTATCGAACCGCGCCATACCTCGCCGCCGTACCCGAGCCGCTCGTCGTCGTTCGCCCGCGTCCCGTTCCGCCTCCCGTCGTCGATCCGTATCCGCCCCGTCCGTACCCGCCGCGCGCCTATCCTTATCCGCCGCGTCCATACGGTCCCGGTCCGCGACCTCGTTACGCTCCGGCGCCTCCGCCGCACGGCCCCAACTTCTATGGAGGCATGACGCCGCTGGGACCCGGCCCGGCGCCCGCGTTTGGTCCTCGCGGTCCCAGGCTATAATCGCGTTTTAAAAAGGACGGATTTTTTAAAAAATTTTCTTCATTTTTCGCTCAAGTTTTTCATAACTAGAAATGGCAGCGCGAGCGTTCGCGCCCGACGACCTAAACGTTGAAAAACAAGTCTTGTGACTCTTGGACGCAAGGAGAGCAGATATGAAGAAATTGTCCCCTCGTCGTTTCGCCGCGATCGTCTCGGCGGCGTTCCTTGGACTCGTGATTTTCGCCTTTCCGTCGCGTCAGGCGAACGCGGGAGGATTCTCCTTCTCGCTCAATACCGGCTCGACGGCGATTGGAATTGGCGTCGGAGACGGAGGCTCGGGGCTTTACGTCGGTTCGTATCCTGCGATCGGATATGTCGAGCCTGCCCCTATGCCGGCGCCCCGTTTCGCCCCGCCTCCGCGTCCTATGCCGGCGCCCCGCTTCGCGCCCCCTGCGCCGACGCATAGAGGCGGCGCGCCTATGCCCTCGCACGGCATGAGATCGGCGCCCGCGCCCAAACGTTACCCGTCCTCGGCCTACGCTCGCGATTTCGGCCCGTCGCCTCGCGACTTTGGCCCCGCGCCGACGCCGGGACGAAGCCCTATGCCCGGCGGACCTAGAACGCAGCCCGGCGGTCCAAGACGATGAATCGTCAGCCCAGAAACAAAGTGATGGAAAGCGCGCGATCCTCTGTGGTCGCGCGTTTTTTTTGCGGCTCACACAAAATCACACAGAAAAATTTTTATGAAATTTTTATTTCCGTGTTGTTTTTTTAATAAATAGCATACCAAGAACCAGAGGCGTTTGGAGACGACAAGTCCGCGTCTCGCTCAAACGTTGAGAAACCGCAAAAAGACCGTTTCTCTTTCATACGGTTCCTTCCAACGCGTCGCGGTTTTGACGCTTCGTCTTACGTTAGACTGTCGGCGAACCTCTTCGTACTACTCGACTTGAATCGTTTGTGAAAGGGCTCTGATATGAACAAGTTAAATCGTTATGTTAATGTTCCGTTGATAGTCGTCGCGATAGTCTTTGGAGTCGTATTCTTCGCACGACCGCAGCGGCAGGCGAGCGCGGCAGATCTTCAGTTTAACCTTAACAGTAGCGGAGCCGCAGTTGGAATCAGCAGCAACGGAAACGGAAGCTACGCGTACTACGCGACCCAGGTCTACAATCCGGCGCCCGCGGTAGTTGTCAATCCGCGGCCATATCCGGCGCCGCAGCGACGTCTCCCGCCGCCTCCGCCGCGACATTATGTTCCCCGTTACCTGCCGCCACAGCCGCCGCAGCCGCCGCTCCTCCCGGAGCCGCCGCTTCCGCCGCTTCCTCCGGCTCCCCCTCTCCCTCCGTACGCGCCGCTTCCCTACGGGTTCTATTAACCCCGGCGGATCTCCGGTTCTAACGCCAACCGACGTGCGCTTGTCGTCGTTAGAGCGCCGTCAAATACGAAATCGCGTCGTTTGCATGAACGGCGCGATTTCGCTTTTTACGCAAATAGAAAATAATTTGAGAAAAATTTACTTTTTGACGTCATTTTTTTCCTCAAGCGCATACAAAGGTTTAGACGCAAGCGAACGATATTGAATCCGCTTCGTCTGAACGTCGAGAAATCGTCGACGACGATTTCCCTTTCATCCAGTTCCTTTCAGGGCGCCGCGGTCCCGACGAATCGTTCGTCTGCCAACGCGACGTCGAGTTTCCGTCAACTTGTTTCGCTTAGTCGTTTTGAAAGGGCTTAATCATGAAAAAGACAGTTCCAGTTTTCAACCGTCGTCTGACTGCAGCCGTGGCAGTTTTCACTCTAGGAGTCGTCCTGTTCGCTCTTCCGCCGCGACAGGCTAACGCGGCGAATTTCCAGTTCGCCCTCAATACGGGAAGCGTCGGCGTCGGAATCGGAGTCGGCGACCCGGGCTATGTGGCGTATCCGAGCCCCGTCGTGGTCGTCGGTCCGCGGTATCTCCCGCCTCCGCCGCCTCCGCGATTCTATCCTCGTCCGTACCCCGGACCGTATCCGCGTCCGTATCCTCCCTATCCTCGACCGTACCCCGGACCGCATCCGCGTCCGTATCCAGGGCCCCATCCGGGCCCCCATCCTGGGCCGCACCCCGGGCCTCATCCGGGCGGCCCGCACCCCGGCGCGCCTAGGTTCTAGCAGCGTCGAGGCGTAACGCCTGAACAAATCGAGATTGCGCCGTTCCTATGGGAACGGCGCTTTTTTTATGTCCACATCTCACGCTTTTAACCCTTACAACGCGAATATTAGAAAAATACCGCTCTTGCTATGGAGAAAAATAAAATGTATTCTTTGATTCCCTCGACGTCGGGGTCTGAAAGGTCCGATTCCAAGACGAGACGCGCCGTGTTTTTGCGGAACGTCTGCCGGCGTATGGACGCGTTCGTCGCAATAGGAGTCGAAGAGGATGGAACAGACGATCAAAACCGAAATGAAAAGTAAAAACGTGACGCGGCGCGTCTTTCTCGCGACGGCGTTTGCAGCGCTGGCGACCTCATGCGGCTGCAAATCGTGGAACGAAAACCCGAATAACAAGCGGTTCTGGTTCCCGACGCTCTGTCCGCCTTCGCGTGAAGAACAAGAACTGCGCGCCATGAATTTTCCCGAGGGAGGCGATCCGTACGTCGACGCGGAAGTCGGCCCGCGTTCCCTCGCGGCTCGTCCTCGAGGATGGGATATGCCGCGTCCGAGAACTTCGACGTCCGCTTGGGAGGTCTCCGACCGCGACACGTTTGGCTCGCTCAGCCCCGACGACTAATCCCGTCGGTTTCCGCCCCCTGTGAATTAAGGGACGCTTAGCGCAAGCGTCCCTTTTTCTATCGAATTATTTCAACGACAATTAATCTGAAAATTCACGTATTTTCTTCAAAAAACCAAAAGGTCTAAAAATTCTCTTTTCTTTTAACGTCCAAAATGCTATAATGCCCAGTAGAAACGGTTAGCGCGCCCGTAAAACTCCCCCTGTTTTATTGTGTTGAGAAGGGCGTCGTAAAAGCGTCGCGTTCGCAATTGACGCGATCAGACGTTTTACCAGACTGAACTTAGCATGAAAAGGAGCGTTTACAATGAAACGCGTCGCTGGAATATCTTCGAAGAAATCGGGCTTTACGTTGCTCGAACTTCTCATCGTTATGGCGATTCTTATCGTCGTCATCGGAATGCTCGGCACGACGGTTTGGGGTCAGTATCGTAAAGCGTTAATCCGGACGGCGACCGTCCAAGTCCAAGATAAGCTCACCAACGCGCTTGAACTCTTCTATTTGGATTTCAAACGTTACCCTGACCAGAACTACGAAGGACTCTACATCCTCGCCGATATCGACAATCCGAACGCGCCGCAACAGCAACAACCGCAGCAACAGCAGGGCATGCAAGGTCAACAGGGCATGCAGTCGCCCAACGGCATGATGGACGGAATGTACGGCGCGACCGGCGGCATGGGCGGCGATATGAACTCCGGAATGTACGGAACAAACGGCAATATGGGCGGCGACATGTCTGGCATGGGCGGCGACATGTCCGGAATGGGCGGCATGAACGGCATGGGCGGCGACATGTCCGGAATGGGCGGTATGACCGGCATGGGCGGCGACATGTCTGGAATGGGCGGCAATATGAACGGCATGGGCGGCGACATGTCCGGAATGGGCGGTATGTCCGGCATGGGCGGCGACATGTCCGGAATGGGCGGCAATATGAACGGCATGCAGCAGCCGCAACAACAAGTTTACAAACGTCCCAAGATCGTCGAGCCGTACATCAAAGAACAAGACCTTAAAGATCCGTGGAATCAGCCGTATCGTTACGAATGGCCGACGACGAAGGGCGACGGTAAAAAGCCGGCGGTCTGGTCCTGCGGTCCCGATAAGGAAGACAACAACGGCGACGGCGACGACGTCATTAACTGGGATCCCGAGGATACTTCCGGTTTGCAGCGTATACAGAACAACCAGATGCCGAACAACCCCAACGGCATGATGCAACCCGGAATGACGAATCCCGACGGGAGCATGACGCAACCCGGCATGACAAATCCCGGAATGAACGATCCTAATATGATGAATCCCGGAATGAACGACCCCAATATGATGAATCCCGGGATGACAAATCCCGGAATGAACGATCCTAATATGATGAATCCCGGAATGAACGATCCTAGTATGATGAATCCGGGCGGGATGAATCCCGGGATGAATCCTGGGGGAATGAACCCGGGCGGGATGAACCCGGGAATGAACCCGGGAATGAACCCCGGCGGGATGAATCCCGGAATGAACCCCGGCGGCGGGATGAATCCCGGAATGAACCCCGGCGGCGGGATAATGTGATCCCGTTGTGATTGTCCGTTCAAAACGGCAAAAACCTCTTCCGTTATGGAAACGTTGTAAAGACGCGGCGCGGGCGTTTCCCGAGCCGCGCCTGTTTTATATGCGGAGTCCGTTCAATTCGCTCCTTGTCGATCATGAAAAGACCTTCGTTTACGCTCCTTGAGCTGCTGCTCGTTCTGGCGCTGATTTCGGCGATCTCCAGTCTTGGGGTCGCCGGATACAAGCGTCAATACGAGCGTTCTCGGTTCAAAAGCGGAGTCGTCGGAATTCAGATCGATCTGAACCGTACGCGGCTCCTCGCGATGAGGTCTGGTCAATCGTATATTTTCCGCTTCGTGCCGGGAACCGGCTTTTACGAAATCGCGCCCCTTGAAACGCTCCAAGAGGCGATATACCGTATGACCGACGACGCAAGTTCGCAGAGCGACGCGCTCGGCGGCTCCCTGTATTCAGACGACGAAGCGGCGTTCGCGACGTCTTTGAACCCGTATTCCTTCGACGCGACGAACGAGTTCGGAGTCGAGAGCGCTTCCGACGATCTTTTCTCGCGAGAAAACGTCCTGGCAGACCTCGAACAGGCGGGGCGCGCGCCGTCGAACGGCGTCGTCGGGGCGAACGCCTCGCCGCTAGGCGGATCTTTGACCGGCGCGGGCGCCTACGGTTCTGAAATGGGGGGCGACCTCGGGTATCTCTCGGGAGTCGCGTCCGACGGATTGGGGACGGGCGGTCAGTTTGCGTTCGACGCGACCGGCGCTTTCAGTACGCTCGCCGACGCCGATCAACTTGAAAGCATTACGATTCGCGAGATGAACTCCGAGGAACGGCAAATCGGCGCGACTCCCAACACGCTCGCGTGGCGCGTCAACCTCGACGGGCTGATCGTTCGAAAAGAAGCGGAAGGGGGAGTCGTCTTTACCTTTTCGCGACTCTCCGACTCGACGCCGACCAATCTCCAGAAAAAGCGTCCTCGCGGCGCCGACGACGCGCAGAGCGCGCAGGGCGCGTTCGCGGACTCCGTCGGCGAAGACCTCGGATCGCGGCTGGGAGGAAGTCTCAGTTCGCCCCCGACGAGCGTCGACGCGGTCGGAAACGCGTCGTACGACGAAGACGCGGACGACGCGACGCGGTCAAGCCTATGGTCTGAGCCGATCATATTCTTTCCGAACGGTCGAACGTCCACCGTCGTCGTAGGACTCGCGAGCGTTGGGAAATATTCGTATTATTCGGAAATCGGCGTTCGAGGAATGACGGGCTATGCGCGCATCTCCGCGATTTCGTCAGTTCCGGCGGGTTCGTTCCCCGACGAAAGCGTTCTAACGGAAGAGCAATATTTCCGGCTCGCCAATCCCGGCGTCGCGAATCCGGAGACGACGACGGAAATCGCAGGCGGCGCGCTCGGCGGCGACGCCAACGCGTTTAGCGACGCGTTCGACCCCGGCGGCGGCGCGCTTGGGCTTGAACAGAACGCGGCGCCCGTCGACGACGGTTTTTCAGCGCTCGACGCCGCGGCGCCTTCTGGATTCACGCCGAATTACGGATCGTCGGAACGGCGTTCGGGCTACTCTTTCGGAAACGGTTCGGAGCCTAGCCTCGGATTCGGCGCAGGCGGGTTCGACGCGGGGAGCGAAGCGCCCGACTCGAGCGCGTTTAACGCGGTTGATCTTGGCCTTGGCGCCTCGCCGACGCCTAGGAACGCTTCGGGGCTGGGCGGAGACGCGACAAACGGCGGTTTCCCAAGCGGCGACGACTCGTTAGGCTTGGGGAGCGTACAAACGGCGACTCCGACCACGCCGACGCAAAACGCAAACGGCGCGGGAACAAACGGCGCGGGAACGAACGGCGCGGGAACGAACGGCGAGAGACGAAGGCGCGGCGGCGACGCGGGAGGCGGCGAATGAAAAAGCGGCGCGGCGCGTTTACGCTCCTTGAAATTCTCGTCGTTCTAGCCGTTCTCGGAATGGGGTTGGCGCTCGTTAGCGCCATGATGCGCAATTCCGCGCAGTATTCCGAACGCGTCGAGGAAGACTCCGCGGTCCAGCTCGTCTGCGACAACATGATGAGTTCGATCCTCTCCGGGGGGATGACCGCGACGATCGGGGTCGAACTTCCGATTCCCGACGCGCCGCGCTGGACGGTGACGACAGAACTCCTCGACGGTCCGATTCCCAGCGTCGTCGCGGTGCGAATCACGGCGCGGCGATACGACCAGCCTCAAACGGAGTCGCCGACGAATCCCGGCGCCTTGACCGTCGCGCGAACGCCGACGCCGGGGCGCGTCTTCGTGCTGAAAGAATGGGCGCGCCGCGCCGACGTCCACACCCGCGTCGTCTCCGTCGCGGCGGACGGTTCGACGGCGGCGGTCGACGGAACGGGCGAAACGGTCGCGGGCGACCTCAACGCGCAGGCAGACGCGGGACTCGGAGGCGTCCCGACGGATCTTGCGTCTCCTGAATCCTCCGGCAGTCTCTTCGATTCGTTCGACGCCGCGCAAGGATTGAACAATCCTGGCATGACGCCGAACGTCGACGCGCTCGGCGGAGGATTGGGCGGCCCCGGAAGCGTCGACCAGTTCGGCGGCGCCGGGCTTTTATAGCGATTGCGAATCATTTTGACAGAGGCGAGGAATGCGTCGTCGTTTTCAAGTTTCGATCTTCCACAAGCGTTCCGTAACGCGTCGGCGCGACGCGTTTACGCTGCTGGAGATTTTGATCGTGCTTGTGCTCATGGCGGTCTTGCTCGTCGGTCTCTCGTCGATAGTCCGTCTTTTCTCACGGCATTACACGGCTAACGAACGTCGCGTCGGGCGCGCGCAACTCGCAAGATCGATCTCTCAAATGCTCAGCGACGACCTTGGCGCCGCGATTCAAGACCCCATCGTCGCCGTCGACAACGATCCGACGCGCCAATTCGTCCGCCATTTCGGGCTGCGCGGCGATTCGCGCTCGCTCCAGATCGACGTCGTTCAACCCAACGCTTTCGCCCCTATCGCCGACTCCGAGGAAAACCGGCGCGTGATGACGGGCGGCGACAAGAATTCCAATACGCGGCAGGTTCCGGAACTTAAAACGATCTTCTACGAGTTCGTTCCTATCAACGAAACGCAGAAGCTCCCCGGCGAGTCAGACGAAGAAACGACGACGACCGCGGCGTCCGAGAACGACGGCGCAGATCTCGGTTCGACGCTCGGCGGCTCCCTTTCAAGCGTCGCCGGCGAACAGATTCCGGGATTCGAAACGGCGGAATTAGAATCAAGCGAACTCTACTGGGACGGAATCCGGCCGTTGGCGCAGAAATTCGGTCTTTCACGCCGCGAATTGGACTATGAGACGCCCGAAGAAAACGACGGCGAGTCAGACGAGACCGCGAATAACGCCAGTCTTTACGCCGCGCAAGAGGGCGAGACCATTTCCCAACTCTCCGGATCGCTCTCCGCGCCCCCCGACGCGGCCCTTTCGACGCTCGCAGGCGGCGCCGCCGCGCCAAGCGCCGCGCTTTCCGACCTTATTGGAGCGCAAACCGAGTCGTTCGAGTTCAAACCGCCGATGACGGCGGCGCAGATCGCGATGGACAGCGACGACGGAACGACGTGGGCGCCCGAAGTCCTAGACTGCCGATTCCGATACTTCGACGGCGCCAACTGGCTCGACGCGTGGGACAGCCTCGAAATGAACGGTCTGCCCGTCGCGATTAAAGTCGAACTCAAACTCGCGCCTCTCGACGACGTCGACTATTATCGCGCGTCGCCTCTTCTGCTGTCGCTCCCCTTCGCGCCGTCGGTCGCCCAGCTGACCAAGTTGGCGGCGCAGGCGAAGTCGGAAGCGCGAGACGGCGGCGCCGACGTCAGCCGCCTCGCGGGAACGCTCTCCGGAGCGCCGGGCGCGTCGAATTCAAACGAGCCGATCGACGTCTTTAACTCGTATCGCCCGCCGACGTCGGTTCTCGCCGCGCTGCAGGGAACGCCCCTTTCGACGAAGAACGTCGCGCCCTTCTCGCAAACGACGCAGTCAAGCGCGCTCGCGGATCAAACGGAGCGTCCCGTCGACGGTTCCGACGAACTCGCGACGGAAGACGAGGTCGACGCGGCGTCGCTAGACCTCGGACTAAACGGCTCTCTCGCCGGCGGTCTTACGGAAACGCCGGATTCGGGAGTTAGCGACGGTTCCGGCGAAGGTTTTCTCCGGCAGGCGCAGGAACTTGCCGCAAGCGGCGCCGTGTACGACGAATCGGGCGTCTGCGTCGACTTTTCAAACGACGGAACGTATGTGACGCTCGAGCAGATCGCGAAGGAAATCGGCGTCTCCGAACCGGGATATTACGAAGTCGTCGCGTATCTGCCGACAACGCCCTTCTCACGCGCGAAAACAATCGAGCGTCGTCAACCGACGAGAGCGCGAAGCGGAATGGTCGCGACCAACGCGGGACGCGGCGCGAACAGCGCGGGCGGACGACGCAATCCGAGAGCCAACCCCTACGCGACGGGAACGACAAGGGCGCCTCGCAACCGTCAGGCCAACGAGCGTTCCGTCGCCGAGCGACGTCCGCGCGAGAATCAAGCGAACGAACGCGCCGCCGCCAACCGAACGGCGGCCCAGCGCGGCGCGCCGAGCGAGCGCGCCGTCGGCGAACGGCGAACGAACGCGCGCGCCCAGCGTGAACGCGGCGGGACCGAACGCGTCGCCGCAAATCGCGCGGCGCGAGAACGCTTCGGAATCAACGGAGGAACGGGGACGGGCGGCCTTGTTTCCGACTCCGAAGGACTGCCGATCGGCGCGGAAGTCACGGGACTCGTTTCCGACGAAACGGGGCCGATTCGCGGCGCCGGGACGGAACTCGATCCCAACGCGCCTATTATCGGGGGCGCCTCAGGCGTCGCAAATTCGGTCGGCGGCGCTCTCGGAGGCGCGGATTCAAACGGCGCGATCAATCTCGGCGCGTTCGATCCCTTTTCGATCGTCGAACAAACGGCGAGCGACGTTCCCTTTTCCGACTCGGCGTTCGCCGACGTCGACGCGGCAAACGCCAATTTCGCGCCGGGGTTGATCGCCGATCCGACGGGCGCGGACGCGACTCAAACGCCCAACCCGTCCGTTCGGGCGCAGCCCTCGGGCCAGAAACAAACGTGGATTCGCGGCAATAAGAAATAACTCGAAGATTTGAACGGACGCCTAGGCGGAGGAGACGCGGCATGAGAGAGAGCGAATATCGGCGAAACGATAAGAAACCGCAGGGAAAGTTTATCGTTCGACGCGACGAGACGCTGAGCGCCGTTTTCGGCGTTCTCATTTTCGTCGCGCTGGGAATTGGGTTCGGCAAGATCGTCGGCGTCGATTCGGCGAACGACCGCGCCATCCAGAACTACCGACTCAATCAGATTCCGCGTCAGATGGAGGAGCGCCTCGCCAAACTGCGCGAGCGCGACCTTCCGGAAGAACGTATTAACGAAGAGGCGAAGCGCATTTACGCCGCGCTCTATAAAGACGCGATGAAGGCGCGTCCGACGCTCTCCGCGAACGACCGAAGCCGCTGGGCGACGATCCGCGCCCTCGTCGAAAAAGACGCCCGCGTCTACCGCTTCACGCCCGTAATGAAAGAGTCCGAGAAGGAAGCGCGCGCGCAGGAACTCGCCGCCGACGCGCCCGAGGAAGCGCCGGGGTTCCGTTATCTCCCGAGCGAGATTCTCGTCAACTGCGAGGCGGAATGTCCCGAGAGATTTGACTCGACGAAAATCCAAGGGAAGCGTTACGCCAAAAAACTCGTGCCCTACGCGATCGACAAGACGTGGGAAACGCCGGGCTGGGACTCGATCGACGTCGTCAAGCACGGACTTCCGGACGAGAAATGGGATCCGTCGAACCCGGCGTCGGGCTACCTCTATTCGAGCAAACCGCCCCTTCTGCCGACCGTCATGGCGGCGCCCTACTGGATTCTCAACCGCGTCTTCGGTCTGTCGCTCAAGAAAGACCCTTTCCTGACGACGCGGATTCTGCTCGTTTTGTACAACCTCCTGCCGCTGGGAATCGCGTTCTGCTGCCTAGCGAGGATAATCAACCTGCTCGGCAAGTCTGACTGGAGCAAGATTTTCGCGTTCGCGGCGGCGATCTTTGGGTTCTTTACGCTGACCTACGTCGCGACGCTCAACAACCACGTTCCGGGCTTCGTTTCGATCTCGATCGCGCTTTGGGCGGCGTGCGAGATTCTATGCCTTAAGCGCGACGGGTGGTTCCGCTTCTTCTGCGCGGGCTTCTTCGGGGCGTTTGCGGTCGCGTGCGATCTTCCGTCGCTGGCGTTCGCGGGGCTTCTCTGTCTCGCGCTGCTTATTAAACGTCCGGGAAAAACGCTCTTTGTCGCGATTCCCTCGGGACTCGTCGTCGCGGCGGCGTTCTTCGCGACGAACTACGTCGCGCACAATACGTTCGTCCCCGCCTACGCGCACAAACGCGACCACGTCGCGCTTGAACAGACGCTAAGCGCCGGTAAAGAAAACGACGAAGCGCTCGTCGCCGCCGCGGAACTTTTCGACGACAAAGACTGGTACGTTTACGTCTACTACCCCGCTGGTCGTCCGCGCGTTCCGTCGAGCGCCATGATCAGCCACTGGGCGAGCCGCAGCGGAATCGATCGCGGCGAGCCGTCGAAGGCGCGGTACGCGTTCCACTCGACGGTCGGGCTTCGCGGCGTCTTCTCGCTGACCCCGATCTGGCTGCTGAGTTTATGCGGAATCTTAATCTGGCTCTTTGCCAACGATAAGATTTCCCAGTCGGAATCGCCCGTCGAGTGTGAAGGACCCGACGATTCCCAAATCGAGAAAGCGCACAGGGCGATTCGGGGCTTCGCCAGAACGCTCGCTTTGATCGCGGCGACGCTGACCGTCGTCTTCTTCGTCTTCTTCCTCACCCGCAACCAAGGCGACCGCAATTACGGCGGAATCTGCTGCTGCCCGCGCTGGTTCTTCCCCCTCGCGCCGATTCTTATCCCGTGTATGCTCCCCGCGCTGGAAGTCGTCAGAGAGTCGAAAATCCGACGCGCTATCGCGTATCTGCTCCTCTTCTGGTCCGTCGTCTCGGCGTTCTATCCGACGTGGAGCCCTTGGGTTTCCCCATGGCTATACCAGCTCGCGGTCGACGGCGGCTTCTTCCAACCGTACTGACCGCGCCGCCGCTTCTTGACGCTTCGCGCCGTCGCGTTAGACTAGAAAAGCGACGGCGCGGGGGAAGCGCCGCGCAACCGCGCACCTGCGCGCTCGGAGAAACTCATGGCGAAATCGGATAAGAAAAAAGACGACAAGAAGAAGGACGACGGAATCGAACGCGTCGTTAGCGACAACCGCGAGGCGCGTTTTCGCTACGAGATTCTCAAAGAACTCGAATGCGGAATCGCGCTCGTCGGAAGCGAAGTCAAAAGTCTTCGGTGCGGAACCGTCTCTCTTAAAGAATCTTACGCGAAAGTCCGCAAAGACGAGGTCTATCTCGTCAACTGCGACATTCCGCAGTATATCGAAGCAAATCGCTTTAATCACAAGTCGAAACGCGACCGCAAACTTTTGATGCATCGCCGCGAAATCGAGAAATTCGCGAAAAAAGCGCAGGAACAGGGGATGACGCTCGTGCCGCTTAAGCTCTATTTCCGGGGCGGGCGCGCCAAGCTGCTCCTCGGGCTCTGTCGGGGTCTAAAACTCCACGACAAGCGCCAGCAGCTCAAGGATCGCGACATGAAGATGGACGCGCGCCGCGCGTTCTTGGCGCGGCGCAAGTGACCGACGCGCGCCTCGACGACGCGCGCGAACGCGTCGAATCTTTCCCCTACGCGCAGGCGCGGCGCGCGCTCCTTGCGTGGTACGAGAACTGCGGACGACGCTTTCCATGGCGCGACGATCCGACGCCCTATCGCGTCTGGGTCAGCGAAATCATGCTCCAGCAGACGACGACGCAGACGGTCTTAGGGTATTTTGAACGATTTCTTGCGCGTTTTCCCAACCCAAAGACGCTCGCCGCCGCGTCGGAAGAAGAGGTTCTAACGCTCTGGGAAGGACTCGGGTATTATCGCCGCGCCCGCGCGCTCCGCGAGGCGGCGATCGTTATGACGCGGCGTTTCGACGGGCGCGTCCCCGACCGTTACGACGACGTCCTTTCTCTGCCCGGCGTCGGGCGGTACTGCGCCGGCGCGATTCTTTCTTTTGGCTACGACAAGCGCGCCCCGATTCTCGAAGCGAACACGACGCGGCTCCACGCGCGTCTC